>Ga0247782_1000131_pt1 | contig 98595 bp, 93 predicted proteins | sample UWRJL019104C5_FD_179928 | JGI IMG/M metagenome (GOLD analysis project Ga0247782, IMG submission 179928) | Plant litter microbial communities from Arlington Agricultural Research Station in Wisconsin, United States - UWRJ-L019-104C-5 | ecosystem: Environmental > Terrestrial > Plant litter >... | reverse complement strand
GAGAGAAAAGGGGAAGAGGGAAAAGAAAAGGGGGGGGGGGGGGGGGGGGGGGGGGGCAGGTACCTGCGCTTTGCCCTAATTTAGTTAAGCGGACCGATACTAGCCCCATCCATCTACCCCTGCTTTGCCCATCTCTACCTACATAGTACATCTGTAAATTATCTCCATCGTCTCCCTATCTCCACTATTTAACCCGTCTTCTGTCACCCCTCTCTCCCTTAATCGAGATAATTATATCCGTATGTAAAACAACCTAAGCGCTATGACGGTATGACCTTGTGAGACACTTGTCTAAAACCAAATCTTGCAGCATTGCAAGTTGCAACAAAAGGGGGCTTTGTGTTAAAAGCTAGGTAGCTACCCAGGTAGTATTTAGGTAGGTTCTTGACTCCTGTCCTTATAACCCCACCCGGGCAGAGGTGGTCTTGATATTCTCCTCTGTCAAACTACTAGGTATATACCTACGTGATAGGTACCATGTTATAGCTAGATCTCTTCTCGAGCGCTCATGCTAGCAATGCAGGGTGCTATGTCGTGTAGTGCCAGTTGGCTCCACGACATTGCAGATAAAAACTAGCAGCTATTACAGGTGTCCAAACATGATAAAGTGTTTGATTGATGCAAATATCCATCTGACATATACCAAAAATTATTCTACCCATACCATACCACCGAAAACACCGCCCCTGCGACCCGAGAAGGATAGGGGACAGTAAACAGGACACAACGCCAACCGAAAAGAGGGAGACAGAGAGAGACAGCGAGAGAGAGAATTCAGTGACTGGGGCCTAGCAGATAAAACCATACAGTCATTAGGCTCGATATTCAACCACGTGCCGACGGGTGACGGCCTGCATAGTATTGCTACTCTCTTCACCCTCGAACTTGAGGTTGACCTTTTCATCGCCGTCCATTCCCATCACTTCGGCCTTGTAGAAGGTCGTGGTGTTGGGATAAAGGGCCAGCACGATTTTGCCTTCCTCCAGCGGCGGCAAGACAGTGCCCTCTTTGGGGATAAGGATCATGCTGCTAGCACTGGTTCTGAAGTCTTTCTGGTGGTGATTTTCGTCGAAGTCGGCGTCGAGGACTTTATATCTTCGTGACTTGCCCTCGCCACGGACTTCCTGGACAATGCCCAAGATCCAGTCCGTCTGTTCGTTGCCGACCGGCTTAGGCTTGAATGCCACCTCGTCATCTTTGGCAAATATTTGCTTGGAGCGGTTCGAGTTATCAGCGTTGCCAACCGGTGTCGATCTGTCCGGTTTCGGCGGCACAGAATCACTCCGATCCTTCCCAGTCCCTCGGGAGCGCGGAATGTGGTTAGGTGAAGGTACCGGAGAGTCGCCTCCTTCGAACTCCCACAGGTCCTTGTCCTTACCAGTTCGCCGTGGTCCGGGCTGCGGATTGCTGGCTTCTTGGGCTTCCTCGTTTGCTTTGACAACAGCCAGTAAGACATTGAGCTTCTCTATGTTCTCCTGGATAGCCTGAGAGGCCGTTTCATTATATTTTACCCCCAGCCGGGAAAGGTGGTCGAGTTTGTTGAGATCCTCCATGCGCAGAGCTGGTCGCGAGTGTTAGCATGCGATCAAGAGGCAACGTGAACAAGTAGCTATGTTGCACTTACTGTTGCTCTTCTTCCTCTCTGCGCAATGCTTCTCCTGCTCATGCATGGCGGTCACGTTACTGGAGCTCTGATTGAACGCGTCGACGACTCCAACTAGCTTGTCCTTGACTTCCTTCCATGCAGCCACCTCTTCGCCAGGCTCGCCTATCTCACTGTTGCGATTAGGCCCCCTACGCTGGTTTCCGCGTGACGACATGATTGGCTCAGCAGAGAGGTCTGGGGATGTCGACGGTGGGTCCACTGGCGGTACTCGGGATTGAGAATGTGAGCTAGAGTGGGCTTTCAGACGAGATCTAGCGGGAGACTCGGAGTGAGAGGTAGAGTGAGATCTAAAATGAGACTTAGAATGAGACCTGGAGTAGGACCTAGTGTGAGACCTGGTATGAGACTCGGAGGGTGGTTGAGAGGCAGGGCTCGAATCAGGCGAAGCCAGCGGCTCGCTAGACCGTTGTGAGGAACGCGAAGCCGGTGAAGCGCTTGTCAAGGCCTGTGTTCGTCGACGAGGAGAAATGGGATTCTCCCAGTGGGCGCCGAGGGTGGAAGACAGATGTCTCAAGTGGCCTCTTATAGTAGCTTCAGCCTTGGCAGCTTTCTCAGCCTTGTCAGCCTTGTCAGTATTATCCATTTTTTTATGACGATGAGGATGAGGACGCGTATAACAAGGCTCTCGGCGATAGACACGATACGCAATAGTTACGATATTCCCAGCCCAATTAGAAACCCAATTAGAAACGAGTGTATGAAGCCATAGTCTTAAATGTACCTGAACGTGGATGGACTCCCGGCAATAAGATGATACACAGTAGCAACAAGTAATAGCGAGTAGACGGACGCTGACGAGGCAAAAGATTTGGAGCAATCAATGAATGAACTCATGTCGATAAGGTATAAACTGGGGGAGGACCTAACTACTTACAAAGCTCCCGAGAGCACAATGGCGATAGATGTATAGAGGGAGGTGGGGAGAGTATAGCCTCCGTGAGGTTGGCCGTGATTGTCCCGGTAGGTCCAGGCAGGTCCAGGCAGATAGCCAGAAAGCTACCACAAGAGAGCTTCGCCGCTAATATAGTATCTATAGGTAGCAAGCAAGGAGACGAGAGGGAAAGGGGGAGGGATGGAAGGAGGAGCAAAGGGCAATTGGTGGATCTGTAGGGTACGTGGGTGGGTTGGTGGACGGTAGGGAATGGTCCGATAGAGTTTACTACTATTTTGCGAGTGTAAACTAAACGGTCTTCTATCTTCAATTCCCATACTTTTCTGGTGGTTGTCTCGGCATTGCTCATGAGTGAACACACACATGAAAGACCCATAAACTCCGAAGCGTAGATACTGTCAGGTAGAGAGGGCTAACCGAAGCTGGGCAATGCTGTATGTACACCGTACAGCACCCAAGGTAGTCCGGGTCCAGACTGCTTCGTCTCTACATAGTATGTGTATACTGTGCATAGCCCACTGTACAGTGGGAGCAGGTAGGTTAGGTACCTACATACATACATGTAGTAGGTATGTAGTTCTTTGGGTCGAAGCGGTGGCCGAAACAGGAAATATTTGCTTAGGTAGCTGTTAAAGGGTAGGTAGCATTGCGGGGCATCCTGCATGGTCTCCAGCATACCTACATAGGTAGGTTCTTAGTTGTGTATCCTAGGTACAAAACACATACGACATGGCGGGGTAATCAGAACTACGACCTCGACTACCTGTACCTACGCCAACACCAGCCTACTACTTCCACCATCTGATATCGTGCCCAGCAAAAAGTCACATTTACCTGTGTCTGAAAGCATAACGTGTTGCAGATTTACAAAGGCAACTGTTGCTACAACTTTCCCTTCCCAGGTAAGCCCTTTTATGCAGTACGCATGTTGGATGGAAACCAGGTTCGAGGTGAACCCACTATCGTGCAGTCTACCAATGAATGTACTTTACTTAGCTTCGCGAACCAGCTTATACCCGCCAGATGGACTTCGTCTCCGAGGAACATGGCAGAGACACTTTGCTCCTCGTTATATCCGACTTTTCATAGTATTCTTTCTCTGACTTCTCGGAGTATCTAGGGCGATTTCACGAACATAGCTTGTTCCTCTTACGGCCTCATTGCCCACCCAGCTTACGCCACCTAGTCGAACAATGGTCCTTCCAGTCCCTTTGTTCCGCCTCCAGTGCGGTGTGAATTCATACGACTGGGGAAAGATAGGATCAGAGTCTGCCGCCGCCAAGTTCGCTGCCGCCACACCTTCAGATAACCTCTCTATTCAGTCAGACAAGCCGTATGCAGAGGTACGCCCCCCTCTCTTCTTGCTCCCTCCCTTACTACCGTAGGAAAGACATAGACGAAGGACCAAACTGACACATGTGAGCACAATAGTTATGGATGGGAACTCATCCTTCCAATCCCTCGAAAGACCTCCAGTCCGGTCGCACACTCCTCGATCTCATCGAATCCAATGCTATGTTGTTAGCACCCTCGGTCAAGGCGAGATATGGCGCAAAGCTTCCTTTCCTCTTCAAGGTCCTGTCCATTAATAAGGCCTTGTCCATTCAAGCACATCCTAACAAGAAGCTCGCCGAGCAATTGCATGCAAAAGACCCCAAAAACTACCCGGACGACAACCACAAGCCTGAGATGGCTATAGCGATCACCGACTTCGAAGGTCTGTGTGGCTTTCGACCTCTTACTGAGATTGCCCATTTCCTATCCTATGTACCGGCTCTGCGCAAGCTTGTTGGCGAGGATGCCTCAAAGGCGTTCATTGCTACCGTCCAAGGCCAGGAAAATGACGACTCGTTTGAGTCCACCACCCAGAATAAGCGAGCGCTACAGTCAGCCTTTGCTGCCCTGATGAAGTCATCACCTGGAGAGGTAGCGTCAGCGGCCAAGGCCCTCGTATCAGAGGCCGAGACGAAGGGTCATGACTTTGCTGAGGGCGGCGTTCCCTCGGCAAGTGGAAAAACGATGGCAGAGCTCGTCGTCAGGCTTAACAAGCAGTTCCCCGATGACATTGGCCTCTTTGTCCTCTTCTTCCTCAACTACGTGCAGTTGTCCCCAGGTGAGGCACTCTTCTTGAAGGCGGATGACATACATGCCTACCTGTCTGGAGACATCATCGAATGCATGGCTGCAAGTGACAACGTGGTCCGCGCAGGGTTCACCCCCAAGTTCAAAGATGTTCAGACTCTTGTCGATATGTTGACGTACAACTATGCGCCCATTGAGGAGCAGAAGATGACGCCCCAGGAGTATCCTTATGCAGTTCTCAACCGCACTGCGTACAGCTCGGGATCCGAGGTAATCTTATACGACCCTCCTATTGACGAGTTCAGCGTGGTCAGATCCGTCCTGAAAGGGAACGGGTCCAAAGTGACGTTTGACCCTATTGATGGGCCAAGCATCGTTATTTGCACTGGCGGCAAGGGCCGGATATCGGTCGGATCCAAGACGGAGGAGATCAAGGAAGGCTATGTCTTCTTTGTTGGGGCTACTGCGCAGCTTGTGATGGAGTCAGAAGGTGATCAAGACGACAAGTTTATTACGTTTAAGGCGTACTGCGAAATCGAAGATCATAGCAATGGAGCTTAGCTACTGTCTGGGAGCATCAGGGGAGGGGAAAAGTTTCTAGGCGAGCTTGAAGGTTACGACAAGATATATAATGATCGAAATTGGCGCATATGAGCGTTCGCTAGCAGCTTGCGATACATTCTCTGACATTCTATCTGGAACCGAGCTCGTAGAGTCAATGGACGCTCCACAGACATTGTCACCGCCATGCCGTATTCTCCCGAGGAGTTGCACTCTGTGATGGTTCTGAGGGCGAAACATGCTGTTTCGACGGTCAACTAGAATTGTATTAGTTACGACTATTACGGGGTGTCTATCGCACCACTGGCGGAGCCGTCTCCTTCAACCTTAGGATGGGTGCTTTAGTTTGCAGACTTGCCTGAGGATCGTTTAGTGGCCTGAACTCGGGCTTGGATCTAGCAGTTATAACAAGAGATATGGCCTAGAATCTGGCCTACCTTAAATCGTGAATCCCGTCTAATCTACTACGTTCGATGTTTCTGTAATTAGATAGTATATATACCTTACATAGCTCCACGTACCTACGTGGTAAAGGCAGTCTAACCCAGGGGCTACGCATCGGCTGCGTCCTCCGACGAAGGGAAGAGTCCTGCGATCTGTTGCGTAACCCCGCATTGAGGGGTTACCGGTACCCAGGCACATACGTTGATACAATGTAGGCCCCTACTCATCACTCGATGAATACGTTAGTAGACAGCTTTTAGAGCAGTACCTAACTAGACCACAAGGGTTGTATACTAACCTAGTTGTTAGTTTCCACAACTATTCTAACCTAACCTAGAGACTCCAAGAGGTCATCACCTTCGTATATGTAGTCGTAACACAAACTAACTTAAGGCCGTCCAAGTCCCAATTGGAGAACCTGGGTCAGGTGGTGTAATCCCGCGCGCTTATTAAGCGCAAAGGTTCCCCCGCAGGTGGTGATGGCATAGGTCTTTTGTCGAAGACATTCTGGATCACAGCGGGGCAACCTGGTATCTCGTTCGGACAGCGCTACTCAAGTGTATGAGTAATTGTCTTCGGTAATAACCTTGAGTTCACATCGGGGTTAACACCACCTGCCTCCCTTAGGTAGATGTAGGTACCTTACTATGCAACTGTGTCCCCGCCTTCCACTAGTCCGTCCGCACGTCTGTCATCGACTCCGTATTCCTCCCCCTCCCCTCGACAGTCTAGCATATTGCCCTCCTGGGGAACAAAGCATCAGGCTTTTGAAAAGTGAAAGGCCTGTGTCTGCTCCACGTAGACCACAACTTACCTCATCTTATCACACCCACGCGCCTTTCCAATCCACATTCAGGATGCCGCTCATACCGTCAAACCCGAGGGACCGCATCATCCTCGGTCTGATGACCTTTGGTCCTGATGCGTCTACGGGAGCGCGGATCACAGACATAGGCGAATTCAAGCGTTGTCTCGATCGCTTCCAAGAGAGAGGCTACAACGAGGTTGACACGGCCCGCGTCTACACGGGTCGTCAACAGGAAGCCTTCACACGCGAAGCTGGCTGGAAAGAGCGCGGCCTCACGCTTGCCACTAAGTTCCATTATCCCTCGGCTGGCGGCGACAATACGGCCGATAAGATAGTCGAGAGTCTGGAGACGAGTCTTAAGGAGCTAGGTACCAATTGTGTTGATGTACGCCAACCCCTGAAATCGTGGTCATAAAGAATGGTAGCTTACACGGATCCCAGATCTGCTATATCCACGCTGCAGACAGGGCCACACCTTTTACAGAGACGCTTGAGGCGGCTAATAATCTCCATAAAGCTGGCAAGTTTGTACGGCTCGGTCTTTCCAACTTCACAGCTGCCGAAGTGGCCGAGGCCGTCATGATATGCAAGTATAACGGCTGGGTGCGGCCGACTATCTACCGTGAGCATAGGACCTCTCCCTATTCTGGTCGTCGAGTAGGACTAATGCTTCAAATGCCAGAGGCTATGTATAATGCGATCACTCGGGGAATCGAACCTGAGTTGATCCCCACTTGCCGACGCTACGGCCTTGAAATCGTCGTATATAATCCCAGTACGTAGCGAAGGCGCCAGCGTCATTTACATGGGCTATAGCAGAAGCTAACTCGTTCTCGCAGTCGCCGGCGGCCTTTTCAGTGGCAAGATCAGGAGTGCCGACATGGTACCAGAAGACGGGCGTTTCAGCTCCCAGCATCCCACAGGCGCCAACTACCGCAAACGATACTTCAAAGACAGCACATTCCGCGCTCTGCAGACCATTGAGAATGCCATAGCCAAGCACCCCGGTTTGACCATGATCGAGACAGCGTTGCGCTGGACCGTTCATCACAGCCAGCTGCACATCAAGAACGGTGGCGGTGACGGCGTCTTGATCGGAATCTCGTCTTACGAGCAGCTCGATAGCAACTTAGATAATCTCGAAAAGGGCCCTCTGCCCGACGACGTGGTAAAGGCGCTGGATGAGGCGTGGCATATCTGCAAGGCTGATGCGCCCAATTATTGGCACGGGGAACTCGCGTATAAGTATGATACTAAGGAGGCTTTGTTCGGTGCCAATGCAAAGTAAGGGGTACGACGCATATAGATGAGGTTCATTTAGATGAGACATTTGTTATGTAGTTTTAGCCCGAATAGCACTAGTACAGGACAGCTCGCAAAACAAAGGATTTGTTAGAGAATAGACACGGCGTTGAGATGGCTGAGCCGGTCTGTCTATAATCAAACTCTTTCTCATTTTGTTGTGTAAAGTGGAATCTTCATTTGTTGCTTAGTTATATAACGATGAGGGCCAAACGGAAGCTAGTAGGAACGGGAAAAGGAGGGTAGAATCTGAGTGATCCTCTGCACATCGCGGAGACAGAGGTGAGGCCATACGATAACGTACGATCCATAATGCAGATCATCAAGCCCCTATTAATCCCTCTGCTCGTGAGCACATCAAACAACACTGCCGAGGGCAGTAACACTTCCAGTGTTAGCACTTTCACAATTACTCCTCTGACAACCGTCACAGAGTCTGTGGCCAAGACTGGTGGCGCTAGCACGCCGCATTTCGAGGTAGGTATACCGGCCCGTTGTACACCCAGAGGCGTCATCTCACCCTCCGGTGACATTCCGGCGCCCACCCCAACTCTGGTCCCCTCAGATAATAGCAAGCGCCCTGACTTGAATGGTGAAGGCGAAGAATGGTGATGCTATTGGCTTTGTCGCGGATGCAGAGCTCGGTCGGGGTACGTTAGCAATTATGATTCTGGCGATGTGGCTGTGGGTTTGGAGTGTTTATATTTTTCTCTGGGTGCTATTTAGTTCTTGAAGCTGCTAAGGAGGGAGAGCAGTCCTTCTCTCCTCTTTAGTAGATAAGCAGAAACCACAATCCATGACATCAACAGCAATAAAGATGATCCCGCGGTCACATACCGACCGCCGTAGATGCGGTGCAGTATAAATGTGAATCACTAGGCGTTGAACCTTTAACTACCTATTCTGAACCAACATCAGTCAGTATTATGCATAAACTACCTGGGCAGCAATAGCCTTAGGAACTCCTACGCCCTGTCCCCTTTTCTCAATCACTACAACCGCATACAGTTAAATGAACTTGACCTTGAACTTGCATTCAAGCACAATATCAATCGCAAGCGCAGTACCGATATAAATGCAGTTGATACCGCATATTCTCCAGCTGGATCGGATAGCGAAGTCCATCGGGGAGGCGAAACCACGTCGAGTCGCTTGATTCGATCTTTTGCCATGTATATGCTTCCACTACTTCTTCCTGCCCCTCATCCGCGTCTCTGTCCCCGCCTGTGTCTGTGTTTGCGTTTGTTTTGGTGCCATCACTAGAACCAGCAGTGTCGACACCCGTTCTCTGTCGAGGTCCAGAAGCAGGAGAAGACGTGCTCAAAAGTGTGTGATCAAGTAACCACTGCATCGGATACTTCCTGGCCTCTTTACCCACGGCCGCCTCGGAGTAACTCCCCGGACTATCCACGACCAGGAGCAACGTCCCCGGTGCCAGGGCGCCTGTCAAGGCGCGCAGGAATATGGTCGTTAGTTTTATGCCGCCGGCTGCGTAGAGCTCGTTCAGTGTGAAGAGGAGGGTTATTAGGACCGGATTATCGGTGGCGGTAGTAGTAGAAGTCGGCCGCGTACGCAAGAGCTTTTCTAGCTCCCCCTGTTTCATGGAGAGGATGTCTCTCTGCGTAAATTCTACCCTGAAATCCGTCGCTGTGACCAAAGACGACGTGCCCTTCTCGTATGTGGTGGATAGCTCCCTGCCATGTGCTACAGGAGCGGACTCTAATAAGCTCGCGTGTAATCTCCCCACGACGGAACCCCATGGCCCAACGTCGAGGAGCGTGATATCAGCTACCATGCCACTGTCGGAGACGAAATCCGCGAAGGCGACGACCTCAGCTGCGGCGCCGCCTATAGCGAGGACGCGGAGGGTCTGCTGCTTGTTTTCTCCCTCTGCCTCCCTCTTCTGTTCGTCGTCATCTTTGTCTGCATCTGCATCTGTGCCACTGTCTTCTCCCGGTTTTCGTGCTTCTGTTGACGATTCTGATTTTGAGTTTGTTCCTGTCGTTGCAGCTTCATTTTGTTCTTCCAGCTTCACATCGCGCATCCTCTCTCGGATCTTAGATATATCTTCTCGACTTCTCATCTCCTTCAGCTGTATGCCCGAGCTCCTCCTATTTGATGAACGCCTCGAATATTGACGTGAAGATGCAGGCGAAGATGACGTCCGACCCTTCAAATGACCCGCCAAGCCACGCAAGATCCTCCCATAGCACAAAGCACGCGTTGGGGACCATCGCGCGGCGTACACGTCCAGCGCCGCCTCGCGCGCGAAAGCGCCCTCAAAATCACGCGCGAAGAGAGCGGCTTTGAGCTCCTGCAGCTGCGCGTTGAAGTCTCGCGCGCCGAGCACGGTGGCGAAGGTGCTGCTGAAGACGTCGAGGAAGACTTGCTGGCGGGCTCTTTCGGCCGCGCTGTCTTTTGTGTCTTCTTCTGATCTTTGCTTCTGGGTGTGTGTTGGAGGGTTGGTATGTTTGCTACTGGCTCCTCCCTTTTTGCTTCCCTTCGAAGAGGAGGGCTTGTTACTGTTGCTTGCTGCGGATGGCGGCTTTCTACTGCTGCCCAGGATTTTGTCTGGTCGCGAATTCTTTTCCCTCATCGTTGCTTCTGTGGTCTTATGCTGTATTTATATTGTTACACTTTCAAAAAATAATATTGGTTTCAATTTTGGTGTCTAGGCACTATTTCGGGGCTGCTATTAAGGTCCATCTGGTTTTGTAGTTAAGTGTTGAATTTCAGAGAATTTTCATACAGAATCTACTTTTTTTTCTCGTTTTAGCGAATGTACAATCTGTAATCCACAACTAATGTGTGACCCGTTGCCAGCGTCATTCCGCCGAATAGCAACAAAATGGCAGCCGAAATATAGGACATTAGGATGTCAACTGATAGAATCTACGTTTGCGACACCAATGATACCGTCCCTTGGCCAAGAAGCACGCTTGTTTTATTGCTCGCGTGATAAAACTTTCTTGAGCTTTTGCTTTGCCCTCACGCCGACTCCGTTGTCAGTGTGCGTAAATTAGAGACAACAGCCCCGCCATGACTAACGACTACCTAAATACCTAAATACCTAACCTACATACCTGGTGTCATATATGCCAACCATTCCAGGATAGATCTGGATGACTCTATGAACGCCGTGACATTCTACTATGATAGTCCACCGGACACTAGACAACAGAGGCCCCCGCCGTTGAGCTTACCCATGTTCAAAAAGCTAGTGGTAGGATTTCACTCGAAAAATTTTCTTCTTTTCTGTAGAGTAAGTGCCTACTCTTGTAGTAATGAACTATAATAAGAGAGAAGGCTTTTTGCTATTGAAGTGGGGTGATACTGGGATAGGTATACCGAAGAATCATTATCATGAGACTAGGTTAGCCAAGAGACCCTGAATGCACCGCTACTGCAACAATGAAGGCTCAACTTTGCTTAGCATGACCCCCAACCCGCGCGACACCGGACAATTGGTACCTAGCCGACCAGGAGGGTTATTACAAGTAACTCTTTATTTATTAATTTTTTTTTTTTTTTTTTGGGGGGGGGGAGACTAGATGTGCTTTGAGACGGACAATTCGATCCAAGCACGTGTGAGAACTGGAGTTCCGATTCGGCGGCTTGGCCGGTATCAAGTCCAGGTGGTAGGGATTGTTGATCAATGATGACTTACTAAGGTTACAAGATAACGGTTCTTTTACGTACCTGGACTTTTGCGCCTTTTAACAACCGAAATATGGCAGACTGCGGCTGGACGGTTTAGTGTATGTAGATATCATATCATCGCCGTATCTGCATAAAAGACGAGGTTGATACTTGAGTCCCCTTCTTACTATTTATCCAATGGTTGCGAAGCCGGCCTCTTCCCCACATCACCGGATAATATGATAGCGAACATGTAAATAATCGCAAAGAAAACTGAGCACTGAAGCATATAGTAAAAAATCCTTGAAGCGTCATTCTATCGTTGTACTACTAGAGTAGTAGGTAGATGAATGTCTATACGAAGTCGACAGAGACAAGACAAAATTTGGAATTGCACGCGGTCTTTTCACCGTAATACATGTCTTCACTTGATTGAATACCTTTACAGTAGTAGTAATAAGCAGCGTCAATTTACCTCATCATCCAGTCTGAGATACTCCCCGAGTCCTTGAATTTGCATATGTACTGTAGGAAGATGTTTGTGTTTGGTGACGTAAATGTTTGACGTTTTAATGGGTCGACAATTGGTGGCAACACGCAACAATGAGCACTCGGACTTCAAGATGGACGGGTCTGAGTGATGATACAGGAAAATGGAAAGAAAAGTCAACATGCATACTGGTAACCAGCCATTTCCTCAACGCAGACACTTCTCCATTGCCGCCCGCGCTTCCCCGAGAGGTATCACTGTATCAGCTATGCCCAGTACAGCATATGCTACAGCAGTTTCTGCAGGAGGTTCTGCTTATTAGGTACTTACTTGAGGTAGGTAGGCACTATAAGGTGGGCTGGAAACAACTAGGTTAGGTACTTAGGTAGGTAGGTAGGCATTAATACGTCCCCACCTGACGATCTCACTAATCGCGTCACAGGAAAAGCTGCGTCCAGAGCTCCCACCTTGCACCCCAACCTAATCTACCTCCCACCTTTCCACCACCTCAACATATTTTCTTTCTCCCTTACTATACCACCCTATTATTCCCTCTTCATACAATTTCCCCGCCATCGTCTCACCTCGTTCTCCTTCCAAAGACACAAGAGAGAGACCGTTCGAAGACATCTGCAACCATGGGGTATAACGAGACAGATTGGCTTGCCATTAACACCGTCCGCATCCTTGCAGTAAGTAAAAAGGATAACCCCGCCCCCGCCGTCATCGTTTCTCCCGTTTCTCCTTGCCCCGCCATCGCGAAGCCTGTCGAGAGCTCGATTTTCTCGCGGCGCCCTCGGAAAACAAGAGAAGCAACGGAGAGGACGAATGATGGCGCATAGGAAGATAATCATGAGGGTTTACTAACACCGATTTTTTCTACGTAGGCCGATGCAACCGCCCATGCCAACTCGGGTCACCCAGGTGCGCCCATGTAAGTCACCAGCCATCACAAATACCGCAAGAAGGCGAGGCAAGACAAAGGTTAGAAGGCAGTGACTTACAAATTTGTAGGGGCATGGCACCTATTGCCCACGTTCTTTTCAACAAATTCATGAAGTTTAACCCTAAGAATCCCAAATGGGTCAACCGCGACAGATTTGTTCTCTCGTAAGTAGCCGTCATGTCTCACACCCCACCTGCGCCCTAACAATTTCGCTAACGAGTAGCTTAGAAACGGCCACGGATGCATGCTTCAGTATGCTCTCCTTCACTTATTCGGCTATGCGGTATCTCTGGATGATATCAAGGCCTTCCGAGTATGTTTACGCAAGCTGCGATCGAGAGGGAAAAAAAAAAAAAGGACTCGACAATGGGAGACGTACTAACTAGGTTGGTAGTCAATTGACAGCATCACCCCTGGCCACCCTGAGTCTCACGATACCCCTGGTGTCGAAGTTACCACCGGTCCCCTGGGTCAGGGTATCTCGAATGCCGTTGGTCTAGCTATAGCAGAGACTCAAACTGCCGCCAACTTCAACAAGGACGGCTACAAGATTATCGACAACTACACATACTGCTTCTTGGGTGATGGCTGCTTGCAGGAGGGTGTCTCTTCCGAGGCTTGCTCCCTGGCTGGTCACCTGCAGCTTGGCAACCTGATTGCCATCTGGGATGACAACCATATCACCATCGATGGTAACACAAATTGCGCCTTCACCGAGGACGTCTTAAAGCGATACGAGGCTTACGGCTGGCATGTCCTCACTGTCGAGAATGGTGACCACGACCTTGAGGACATGGAGAGAGCTATCAAGGAGGCCCAGGCTGTCAAAAACAAGCCCACACTAATCCAGCTGAAGACCACAATTGGTTTCGGCTCAGTGAACCAGGGCACCCACAGTGTGCACGGTTCCGCCTTGAAGGCTGACGACATTAAGCAGCTGAAGAAGAAGTTCGGTTTCAACCCCGACGAGAGCTTTGTCGTTCCACAAGAAGTATACGACCTGTGCCACAAGCACTCTGCCGAGGGCGCCGCCGCCGAAGAGGAATGGAACAAGCTATTCGCCAGCTACGCCAGCAAGTACAAGGCCGAGGCCGACGATCTTACCCGCCGTCTGAGGGGCGATCTTCCCGAGGGATGGGAGAAGACCCTCCCTGTCTATACCCCTAGCGATCCTGCTGTCGCTTCAAGAAAGCTGTCTGAGACAGTTCTCACCAAGATTGAGAGCGTGATCCCCGAGCTCATCGGCGGATCTGCTGACTTGACTGGTTCCAACTTGACCCGGTGGAAGGATGCTACTGACTTCCAGCCCCCCTCAACTGGTCTTGGCAACTATGCCGGCCGATATATACGCTATGGTGTGCGTGAGCACGGAATGGGCGCTATCATGAACGGTATTGCTGCTTACGGCACCCTTCTGCCCTTCGCAGGAACTTTCCTCAACTTCGTCTCCTACGCCGCCGGTGCCGTCCGTCTCTCTGCTCTGTCCCAGTCCCGTGTCATCTGGGTCGCGACCCACGACTCCATTGGTCTGGGTGAGGATGGACCTACCCACCAGCCCATCGAGACTCTTGCTCACTTCCGTGCCCTACCCAACTGCATGGTCTGGCGCCCTGCCGACGGTAACGAGACCTCAGCTGCCTACTACATTGCTTTAACCTCGAAGCATACCCCCAGCATCATTGCTCTTTCGCGACAGAATCTGCCTCAATTGGAAGGCTCCACCATCGAGAACGCGATCAAGGGTGGTTACGTGCTACACGAGGTTGAAGGTGCTCAGATCTCACTCGTCTCGACTGGCTCTGAAGTCTGCATTGCCATTGATGCGGCCAAGCACTTAGCTGAGAAGCACAACATCAAGGCTCGTGTTGTCTCCATTCCTTGCTTCGAGGTCTTCGATACGCAATCCAAGGAGTACAGACTGAGCGTCCTCCCCGACGGCATTCCTTCGCTGTCCATCGAGGTCATGAGCACAATGGGCTGGGAGCGATACACACATGAGCAGTTCGGCCTCAACAGATTTGGTGCTTCCGGTGCCTACAAGGACGTCTACAAGGCAAGTTCGAGTCTAGTTTTGTTCGGAAGTCGTATGCTAACAATCATGAACAGAAGTTCGAGTTCACCCCCGAGGGTGTCACGAAGCGTGCCGTTGCTACCGTTGACTTCTGGAAGGACGTGCCTAACATCCGCTCGCCCATCAACCGTGCATTCCAGCAGATCATCTAAGGCGAAAATTATGGATATGTGTTGTTTCTGGGCCGGTGGATCAATCGCACATAGTACGAGTTTGGGTTTATAGAATAGGAGCTAAAATAAGTATATTTTCAAGATATACCACGTGATACTGTGATTATTCGTTGATAGATGACGTACCATTTGCCCCCACTCAACAGGCACGGATAGCATGGTGTTTCTCAGCTGGCCTTTTTAGCTCTTCTCCTTCTCTCTGCTTTGTCCCTTCTCTGTAGCGTCACCTGGCCAGCCGTGATAGTGACAGATAATTTGCAGCCAAACAGACCGTCCCTAGACGCTCTCTTGAGAATTGTTGGATCCCGTATCATTATGCCGCTCATTCTGCCTGATTTGTGAACGGTTGTCTGCGCCGCAGCTTAACCGCTTCGCTCAGCCAACGGTGACAACACCCTGGAGGCTACTCACCGGGTCTTCCTCGTCCCCCGGAAGCGGGAGGCTGACTGAGACCCTGGTTCTGGTTTTGGGTCTGGTCCTGGCTTTGTTGCAATTCAGCCCAATGCGCCTGTATCTCTCGACCCACACGCTCTAACCTCGCGGCCGCGCGCCGTGCCTCGCGCGCCTCGTCGGCGTTGGGGGCTATGGATATCCCTATGAGCATGGGCGGCGCGTAAGGGTCTTCTTCATCGTAGTCGTCATTGTTGTTGTCGTTGTCCGTGTCGTCGGGGTCTGCGTATACTGTTGGGTGATCGGGCTGGTAAGGGGCGTGGTGATCATGGTGAGGGTCGGTGCGGTAGTAAGGGTGGGGGTGTGGTTGTGCGTGGTAGGGCTCGGTGTGGACGTGGGAGGCGCTGCCTGTTGTTGCGCCGCTCTCGGCTGCGCTGCGGCTTTCGGCTGCGAGGGCTATGGCGCCTTGGTGTTGGGGTTGGCTTTGGCGGGGTTGCACGTGTGGTCGTGAGCTTACATTCGAGTGTTGCCCGTTTGTTCCGCCGGTGACGGATAAAGAAGCCAACTGTGCGACTGCTGCGCTTGTTTGCTGCTGCTGTTGGCTCTGATTGTGGTTCTGATTCTGATACTGGTTACTACTGTCCTGCGCTTGCGGCGACGAAGGCCGGGGCGACAATGCTGAGGAAGGCGTGATAGCCGCTGTATGCACGTGTGAATGCGGATGCGGAGGGTTTAGAAATGTCTGCAGTAACACCGGCCCTTCCCTTACGTCCGAACCTGGGCCCGAGCCGGAGTTATGCTCGACCATTATCCGTTGTGGAATCCCTAGCCCGAGCCGCTGCGCGGATTCGTGCGCCGCCAGCGCTGTCTGCGATAATGCGGACAGCGCTTGTAGCTGCTCTGCGCTCCGCGCGGACGATATCAGAGGGGTGAGTGCCCGGTCTGTTAAGTGGAGGGACAGGGTCGGGTGCTGGGAGGGGAGGTTCGACATCTTTGCGATTGGGGCTTTGGTGTCGGTATCGGGACTACCTACATAAGGCGTAGAAATCCACGTTGAGTATTTGATTTGTCCTCAGCTTGAAGAGGCTGTAGCTCTTGTGATTTGTTGTCAAACAATTGTGACAGATGCACATCATACAAGTATCCCGATGGTAACCCTAGGAGGAAGGGTAGTAGGATGATATATGTCTGTACATTGATATACATAGGTACCAACCTTAGGGTAGCTACCTCCGGCGCTAGGAAATAAATGACGCGAGATCTTCATGTCTATGCTAGGCTAGTGTCTTCTACCTACCATTTCTATACTATGTACAATATTCGGCTAGAAAGGTAGTTATTGCACATACAAATCGATATTAAATCATCAATCTCTCTCTACTGTAGGTATATACATATATCTACATCTGTTCATGTCAATATGTAGTGACCATTAGATCGACAAATAAACCCTGACGGCATAGCCAACAACCAACCTAGAGTCTACGGTTTCTAGGACGTACATAGTACCCCACGGGATCTTTAAGGAGATAGACTAGCAGCAAGACACTCAATACCAGCCTAACCTAGGTAATACATAGGCACCTACATTTAGAAATCAAACCTGGGACATTGGTATTCAAACAGACAACTTGCCCCTTTTCTCACCAGCATCTAGCATTTACGCGCAAAGAGCGAGGTAGGTAGTACAGCATATGAGTATTTGTGCCTTGCTAGGTAGGGTAAGTGCAAGGTCGGGGCAGGGGCTGCCTCGAGCTCTCAGTTGGAGCTCGAGTAAATTTCGAATTACATGCAATACCGATGTATGTACAAGGGTTGCAGAGGTATGTACATAGTATGCAGAAGTAGGTAGCGGGGCCATACAAAACTCAAACGCACGATGATGGCACCCGGGGATCCAACTGCGCTTTCTTTTTCCCCAGTACGATGTACATCGCCGTCTTATGTTGGACGACGGTAGCGCATTCTTACACCCTACTTAGACGGAATAAGCAGTCACCAGGTCAACTCCCCCACTCTTTTTATCTTTGAATAATTCAAGCCACCAGATACCTACCCATACAACATACCGATGTTCTCGTCGTGATTCTGTTGCTCTTTGGATGTCGAGTCCGACTGCTTGAGCTAGGTAGACTACCTATTACGTCGCATAGCATCACGAAGTTAACCGTTTTGATACCCGAGATCCACCCTATCCAAACTTGACGATCTCGGCATTCTGCCCGAATCCCTCTTGCCTTTTCGTGTATCCGTGTGCGTGAACCGCGAGCCCACCACAGATCAGTCGGATCGCTCTGAAGTTTTGGCAGCCTTGCTACCCTTCTGCACATAACCATGTTGATACCTATACCCAAGGCGCGCTTATAGGAAGAAGCCCGCAAACAGAAGACGAGAGGGTCGTGTACAGCCAAAGACATGAGCTCTAACATCAGAGCTAGCCGTGGAGCCAAGCGCAGTAGCACTAGTACTAGCTCAACCACTAGTTCTAGCGGCCATGTCGCTGGTGCTGCTGCTGGCACTGCGTCTGGCGGAGCTGGAGCTGGAGCAGGAGGAACTGGAGCGATAGCTACGAGCACATCCACATTGCCGCGCCGCTCCAGAATGCCAGCCCGTAGTGTAAGTAACCAAGTCTCCATATAATTATAAGCTCAATGGGGCCCATAGGTCTACCAAGCCATTATTAGCTTTCTTTACTACCTATTCAGATGTTGTCACCAATTCAACTTTCGTTGCGGTGCCCGGCAACTCTGTTCTGTCGTCACGTTGGCTCCCAGATCTGGCACATATTCCTTCCTGGCTCGTTGTGCTAACTCGATGCCGCCACCACGACAGAAACTGCGAAACGGAACCTGGATCATCCCAGGCACTGGCGAACGAACGAGACGACAGTTTACTCTACGCCACCCGAGCTTCGACGGTCCTAACGATGCCGATCACATGCGCTCTCTCGCCGAAGGCCAAACTCTCCGCGAAAAGGTCCGCAACGTATTCCATAACTTGATGTTTACCTCGCAGTCGCTATGGGGCTGGTTAAAATCGCCCAAGGGCAGGGGCACTATAAAATGCTCTGTGGCATACTTGCTGGCTAGCATGGGCACGTTCTGGCACCCCGCTGCACAGTTCCTGGGACCGATGGACGGCAAACACATCGTTGCCACGATCGTGACATATTTCCACCCCGCAAGAACTGCTGGCTCGCAGATCGAGGCTGTAGCCATCTCTATTATAGCTGTCTGCTATGCGATGGCCATAGGTATCCTCTCCATGGCTACTTCGGTGCTGTTTGGCGACGTCCTGGAGGCCGAGCGTCTCTCGTATGCTCTGATCTTGATATTATACATTGGGCTTGGGCTGGGGTTCGTTGGATGGGTGAAGCAGAAGCTCAATAACCCGTTAGTGAGTGTGGGTGCTAGTATAGCATCCATTGGAATTATCACCATCATCACGAAGGAAGGTTCTGTCCATAACGCCGTTTTTTCCCTAGACAAGGTTGTTCAATACCTGAAGATATTGCTCATGGCGACCACAATATCGACCTTGGTCAACCTTCTTCTCTGGCCTGTGTTTGCTCGGCATGGCCTGCGTAACTCGATGCGCACTGCTTCTATTTCGCTGGGCCGCATGCTATCTATGATTTCAAGCGGCTTCCTAAGTGGCGCCGAAGAAGAGTTCACTTCGAAATCTTTCATGGACGCCTCTGCCACATACACATCGACCTTGGCACAGATGAACAAGAACGCGAGGGAATCTAAATACGAGTACTACTTCCTTGGGCAGGAGCAGATATATCGTCAGGACAAGGCGGTTCTAAAGTCCATGGAGAATCTTGCCCAGTCTATCGGTGGCTTGAGGAGTGCAGCTAACACTCAGTTTGAGCTGCTTAAGGAGGTCTCTAACGGCCCCCTATCCGTTAACATACCGATGTCGCCGAATACTAACCCATTCTCACCCAGCTTTGGACGATCATTTTCGTCCTCTATAAAGAGTAGCAGACAGTTCGGACGGTTATCCTCTATAGACGAGGCTCCAGATGAAAGGAGTGATCGGGAGGAGGAAAGCCGGGCATGGACAAGAGAATCGCCCTCCGAGAACATCGCTGCCTCACAGGACTTTTCCCCTAAATCCCCTTCCGAGATATTCGAGTTGTTTATCACCCTTCTAGGACCGTCGATGAAATCATTGGTGTATACTATGGCCGAGATGTTGCAGCAACCGCCATTCGGTGCACCAGGATCGACCGTTGAGGTCAATGAGCAATTTAAACATAGCCTGAGTGAGGCTGTCAGCCTATATAACGAATCGAGGGGCAGAGCGCTGGAAGAGCTATATAGGACGATCGAAACGGCTAGGTCAACGTCTGAATCTATCCAGGCGGACTTTGAGGAGGTCGCAGCGGCCTGTGGCCATTTTTCATTCAGTCTGCTCAGCTTTGCTGATGAGATGACGAAGTACTTGGACTCGCTCGAAGACTTGAAATACGTGAGCGAACACAACAAGCGTACGTGGAAATGGCTCAAGGTTTGGAAGAGGATCCACTCCCTTTGGAAGTCGCACAGAGCAGATGCAGACGATATCGAACGGCATGCACTGATGCAGCCTGTCAGACGGATGAGGCAGTCACAGCTACCGCAAGGTCTCCCGAGTGCAATGCGGAAACGTCGGGACACGCTTCGGTGGGACAGCGCACCTGGGAACGGGTTATGGGACACCGTCGTTCGATACATGTCGCCCATGATCTGGAACTTTCTTAATTTCATTGCGCGGGACGATAGTACGTTATGGCAGTCAACGCCTCCTACAGAATCTTGGCTAATGTCTTCCAGTTCGCTTCGGTCTGAAAGTTGGCATCGGTGCGACCCTGTACGCCATGTTCGCTTTCATCCCTGAAACAATGGCTGTGTATCGGCACTGGCGCGGGGAATGGGGTCTCCTGTCCTTCATGATTGTTTGCTCCATGACTGTAGGCGCGTCAAACGCTACTGGCCTGGCTCGTTTTACAGGCACAGTCTTGGGCGCGTCACTGATGGTACTCAACTGGTTGATAGCCGATGGCAATGCCGTGGGCCTGGCCCTACTCGGTTGGCTTGTCTCGTTCGGCGCCTTTTACATAATGGTAGATCGAGGCAACGCGCCTCTCAGTCGCTTCATATTGCTGAGCTACAACGTATCCTCGCTCTACGCTTACTCCCTCTCTCAAAACGTCGAGGATGACGACGATGATGAAGGTGGAATTCATCCAAAGATCAGGGAAATCGCCTTCCACCGAGTGATTGCCGTTACTATCGGCATTATATGGGGTCTTGTTATATGTCGTCTCATATGGCCTCTACCTGCTCGCAGGAAGTTTAAGGAGGGCTTGGCCGTGTTGTACCTACAGATGGGACTCATCTGGAAGAGAGGGCCGCTGGCTATTCTGCTACGCAACGATGCCACGTTCACCAGCTACATGAAGATGGGCGAGCAGGCTGCCATGCAGCGATATGCCACGCAGCTACAGACCCTCCGCGTAGCAGCGAACAATGAATACGAGCTGCGCGGGCCATTTCCCTTTGGGGCCACCGGTCGGATCATGGCCTCAACACAGCGCCTGCTTGATGCCTTTCACGCTATGAGCCTAGTGACGCAGAAGCATGGCCGACTCAGCGAGGGAGAAAAAGCGCTTCTGAATCACACGGCCGAAGAGCGCGCCCTGCTCTGTGCCCGCATATGCCACGTTTTCGAGGTCCTAGCGTCAAGCATCATGTTAGAATACCCACTTACCGACGCGATTCCCAGTGTTATGGTAATACGAGATAAGCTGCTAGGTAAGATATTCCGGTTCAGAAAAGAGCATAACGCGTCCATCGACAAGTCTTCTTTAGACAGGGACAAAGACAGTGATACAACATCTATCAGCCAAGAAGTACCGATACCAAGCAACGGGAAGACCAATACGACCATGACGACCATGACGACCATGACGACCATGTTAGGGGTCATGGGGCAGGTGCCAAAGCTGGGCGACGTGACGCTGGAAGAACCCGACTATGCCCTCTTGTATGCCTACGCCCTGGTCACGGGCCAGGTGGCGAAGGAGCTGAAGGTGGTGGAGAAGGAGATTGAGGGGCTGTTTGGGAGGCTTGATGAGGATGCTATGTTGTTGAATTAAGGACCGAGTAAGTAGTGGATAGTGAAAATGGGGAATTATATTTTATTATATTATATTAGTTATATTATAAAGAACCGAAACAGAACAGGACGGGCTTGTGAGTCCTCTTTTCTTGAGGGTTAGGATAGGACTAAGGTTTAGATTAGGATACCAGAGTAGGGGCTTAGGTTAGAATAAATACCCCATGGTATATTCTCGGCGCTCAAAAATTGCTATATGACCAATATAGATATAGCGATAGAAGTTAAGGGCAACGAGACTCGGCTAGGTTGTATGGATATCTACAACCTGTGGTGCTCGCTGCCCAGTCTACCAGGTAGAGTATAAGAGCTTGGGTAAGCGGCTTCGATATAGCAGGGGCGTGGAAGTAAGTAGGTATGTTTTAAATCATGACATTAATTGCCTGCCCCTGATATGATACCCACCCATGTTCTATAGACTGTATGCCAAATACTCAAACACCCAAATAATCAAGTAAATAGGTAGGTACACGGATAAACTAAGAAAGTAACCAACCAACCAACTAACCAATTTTTCGTGAACATTCGGTCTTAGACCGCTAATGTATAACTCGGTAAGTAAGTAAATAGGTAGTTAGGCAGGTAGGTAACCAGACAGCTCCCCTTGCCCCTTTTTTTCTTCTATCCTTTCGTTTACCCCCTTTCCCTCTCTTCTCTTCCTTACCCCTGTCGTCTCCCCTTCACGCTCGTACACAAACATGCACACTTAATTTAATCCCCATAACCCCCCTTAGAACCAATAACACCCTCACTCGGCCCACTCCTCCTAGCCCTCCTCTTCCCCAGCGTCTCCTTCAACCACTCCGTGAGCGTGTATCCCCAATGCGCGGCCACTAGAACACCAGAGAGAACATTCACAACTTTGACCAGGAAGGTCAAGACACCGTCACGATGTTCGCGGACAGTCAAGAGAATAGGCTCGATGTCGTATTTGAAGAAAAGGCCCGGAACGTTGCGATCGGAGACTTGCTTGCTCTGCTCGGTCACAGCGTACTGATTCGTGAAGATGGTCTTCGTGTTCGCGTAGTTCGAGGATGAGGAGAAGAGGGAAGGGAGGGAGAAGGAGCCGCCGCTCACGCTGTACACGGTGGGCACCACGGACATGTAGTATTGGAACTTGTGGAAGTGCGCCTCCGCGGTGTTGATGGTGCGGTCGAGGGGGTTGACGAGGGATGGATAGTAAGGGCCGAATGAGAGTTCTGATATCACGTGGGAGAAGTTGAAGGCTACGGCCCACGTTAGCAATGCAATCATTTATTCCATGTCTTTGGAGGGTACTTGGAACTCGCTGAAGAGGATTGGCAATGTATGGTTTACAGAAACCACTTACCACTATGATCCAGATGCTGCGATCCAATCTCGTTATACCCGTGCCCACGCGCCGTGATATGGAAATCACCCTGGACCCTATTTACATCCAGGGAGCCGTAGATACGACAACTATCCGGTCTGGCACCACGACCCAGTCGCGGTGTCTTAGCCCAGCGCGCCTTTCTTCTGCCCATAGCAACGATGTCATGGACATGCGCCTCGCCAAATCCCTCCTCGTCATGCCATCCGGCGCCCGTATCCGCCCTGCCCTCACTGTCGCGGCCGAGCTTGTGGATGCCCTTGCTATCCACCCACTGCGACCACAGCGTGGGATCCTCCTGCAGGCGCGAGGCCGCCAGGATGCGGTCGCCCGCGGCGTCCTGCACGTTCACGTGTAGATCCTTGCACTCCATGTGCACGACCACGTCGAGGTTGACCTGCATGTTGTGGCCGACGCCCTTCTCTACGCTGAAGGTGTGGTCTTCTTCCCCTTCCCACCAGCGCGCCAGCTCGGACCAAAAGAGGATGGCTGATACGATGATCATTGCTACCGTCCATTTCCCGCCGCCGGACGTCCTTGTTATGTATTGGGGTTTTGCTTTTGCTGTTGACGAACTGTGTTAGCTTGTATCTCATGTCTTGTCATGTTCTTCTTCTTGGGGAAGGAGAAGACTGTGGGATCGATAGGTAATATATGGAGCGAGGGAAGGAGGGAGGTAGAGAAGCTGAACGTACGGAATGCGTCAAAGGCGCGCACGAAGCTGCCGGGCTCCGACTCGTCATCGTAATGACTTCTCTTTTCGTCGTACCCGTTCATCATGGCAATCGTGTGTAGGATATATATCGTCGAACCGAATCGTGAATCGTATAAAGAAGTAAAACGAGACTTATCCCCCACTATCGCATACAAGATATCCGTGCAGGATACTCAAGCAATAGAGCTTAACCTCTCCCCGGAATCTCTCTGCGAGACAGCCTTTCCCCTTCGGCCCCTAAGTGGAATTCCTTCCACTATATCTAGGCGTCGCGGTAACGAGCTCGTAGGTATCGTCGACGTGAATCCGTAACCTGGCTGCCAATAAACCTGGCTCTGCGCGCACAGATTACCGCTGCATCTGTCGGGGAGGACAACACGCCAATTCGAGTCAGGGTCGGGTCGAGTCAATGCCTCGAGGGCAAGATCAGGAATGTTCCGTGATTAGATAAGGATCACAAGCTGCAGAATAAAGCTGTCTACGTCCAATTATCCTACGATAGTCGCCGTATACTTATACGCCGTATAGACATTGGACGATGTGGTTCATTGAGTGTTGATAACAGTATACATATTCTGTACATACAAGAAGTAGCAGGTGGCGGCAATTGTAGATCGTAGCAAAGGACAGCTTTCATCAGCCCTCTAGACTAACGCTGTTGCGCACTGTACACTATCTAGTGCGTACACCCCTGTCAGCGAAACCACTCAATGCAGGGTCCAACATTTCCTATGTAGGTTAATTGACCAATGAGCCTTTGCGGAGGTAGGTGGGTTCGTGCCTCTGTTTTTGCTTGGCTCCTTTCCCATCTTGGTAGTGACAGGTGATGATTCTCCTCAGTATCAACTCCAGTCTTATTACTCGGTATAGCAGTAAAACAGTGATGTTGCCTGGCTCTATTGTCCACTAAACCTGCCCTGCCACAATGATGCTCCTATCCCCAGTCTACTCTACAGTCTATCGATAGATAATAACACCCAGCGCCAGTCACCTGCTTTCCTTGATCCCCATAAATGTGATATACATGATATGTTACAATGCCTCGAGGGCACTAGAATGATGTCCCGGGTCGGTTTGTGATTGCTCATAAAGGTAGCCGTCCCATGCGAATCAGCTCCTGCACTATCGTCGAGTTCGATTGACTGGCGGCATATACCATGTTCTGAGCCACCCGACGGGCCACCTCCTTCCGCTCGCGTGCTCTCTGCACGAAGGGGGACGCCATCGCCATACTAGGCTGTGGGGGCGTCGATTCCGCACCGATCTCTTCGAGTCGCCTGAGCCAGTAGAACCACCTCTGTGTGCTGAACCCACCAGTCACCGGCCGAACGCCCGCAGCCTGGGCCAGTGGCCCTAGCTGGCTGACCTCGTCGGGCACCGGCAGCGCCAGCCCAGCCGCGACGCCCGAGTCCCCGGCCTCGCACAGCTGCGCGATTCTGCCGCTGGCCCGCGTCAGCCACGCGTTGACGGCAGGCAACAAGTCCGCCATCGTGAGCATGTCGATGGTCCGGTCGCTGTTTTCGCTATTCTCGCCGCCGGGCTCGACGACCGCTCGAACGAGCCGCCGTTGCGTCTCCAGCGTGTCGCGGAGAACGATAAGCGCTATCCTGCACAGACCATACGACCACGGCGCCGAACTGGCCGCAACGAGCGAGCCCCAGAACAAGCTGATACTGACGCGCTGGCTGTGGCTCATGCGCGCGCAGTCTTGCGTCCAATAACTCGTCATGTCCGGCACGAAGAAGGGCAAATCCTGCCATAGGTATTGCTGGATGACGTGGTCCCCGAGCCGCACGACGACGGGGGCGTGCTCCACTTCCACCGTCCCGTCGCTTCTGATCTGGTTCCGCGCTAGCAAGCCTCGCTCCGAAGTCTCGACGAGCTGCAGAACGAGCGGCGCTAACATCTCTTCCGACGGACAGTATTTGCCCCCGACGAAGTACAAGTGCCACAGGTTCTGTAGCTGCAGGATCCACCCGCCGCTGAAGTCGACGTGCGGTTCCGTGACGAAGTGCGAGGACAGGTGAGAGATGGTGTTGTTAGCTGTCGTCCAAAGACCCCGCACGTCACCTGCTCGTGCGCGGGCCTCGTCTGTTGCGCGGATGTGTGCGAAGATATCCTCGATATCCTCGTATTCATCCTCGATTTCGTCATCAGTAATCGATCCTGGGGGCGTTGATGACGTTGCCCCGCTCGTACGGCGTTGGCTTGGTGTAGACATTCCTGCCCCGTGTATGACTGGTATCTTACCGAAGGGAAGTAGAGGAAGCAAGACCAGAGGGCTATCAGAGTAGGAAAGGTGTAAAGTAAACTGACTGACGGTCTGACTGATAACCGACTGAAAAGAGTGTTTGTCACTGTGTTTACCGATCGAAGCTAAGAACCAAACCCTATCCGGGGATTCGGGTCTGGCATTATATATCCCATCAGCGGGCCCATAGTGCGGTCAAGTCGACTGAATATGGTGGCTTCAAGTGTTTAGTTCAAATCGAACAAGTGGATTGGGTAACTCGAAGCCACCCGTTCGCTTATTTCCGACCGGGACTGAACGAACAAACCCCAAAGTGTAAGTTGAATATGCCATCAGAATGGAAAAAGATCTTCACTGCCCATCTCATTTACCTACCTTTGGATATGTCTTCCCAGGAGTATGTATGGATGTATGCACGCACATTGCACATACACTGCCTGGCAAGGGTCAAGTCTGGGGCGTGCCTGGGCTGTACAACCGTGTAACCCGAAAAGATGATGGCGGCTCCAAAAAAAGACGATGTACCCAGCAACCCAGCAACCAAGCAAGCCCCGGGTTTGATAGTAAATTATTAAGCTTATCGTGAACGGCCCTTCCCTCCTTACCATACTTACCTAAGATGAACAAAAACGAAAAATCACAGAGCACGAAATCACAAATCGCGTATGCCGTTTCATGCCCCCCCTCATAAGGGCATTATTAGGGGCGCCCGAAACAGGTTCTGCGTCTTTTCAGCTCTATATATAGAATTCATCAGATATAGGCGCACACGAGCGTGCCGCGTCTCATTCAGTGGAGTAGAGTGGTTGCGCGCTCACGCTCAAGAATATGAACTTGCAGGTGGTACGGAGATCTGAAGCCTAACCAATATGGGCGGCGATCTTTCCGCAAGGCTTACTGGGGTCTGTACATAGGGCAGACTGGTCCACTACCTGTTCGCATGTGAACCTACAGTAAGTAGAAATGTAGATAGATGCAGTGTTTATGCTATAGAAAGGTACGTACTTACTTAGCATTACTGATCTTCACAGGCTGAGTGACAGGTTTCGAAGTGGTCTACTTCTATCTCCATCCACCCTGCCTGTCAGCAATTCAGCAACGTCGTGCATGCAGAGATAAGCTGGTTGTGAGTGTCGTGTGGACTGAAGAAGTGTGACATGATGCTGCCGCGTGCATGCGTACTAATCAGGTCTTCTGTCGCCAGTCCTCTTTTCTCATTTTCTCTCTGTTTTTCCTTTCAGCCCAGAGGCTATTCTCTGTTTTTTTTTTTTTTATTCTTTTCTATTTCTTCTTCGTCAGCCATCTCAAACGGTTCCGGCTACTTTCCCCATGCCCCTGTAATAAAGCACTGCAGGGGCGTACCTAAGAAGTACCTTGCTTCCGGCCATGTGGCATGGCGCGCTGGAAGGAGACACCGTTAAAGATCCTCCATCGAGGCTCTGGTCCTGGTCCTGGCTGGGATATAGTTCGATGCATTCCAAATGGTACCCAGGCATGCATGTAAGACAAGGTAAGAAAGACAAGTAGATAGTCTAGGTACCTGAAATGCCGTATGCTTCTCGCCCGTTCAGCTTGTTCATGCCCGGGCCCGGAGGTAAGGTATTCTTAGTCAACTTTTAGCAAATCAAACCCGCGCCGCACCGCCGCAGATAAGGGGTGCGGACAAGCAAGTAACCAACAGCGCAACCTTTTTGATCCTATCCTGACCTAACCTAGCCTGTCTCGCCCTATCGTATGCTCAACCGGGCGAAATCAGACACAGTCATACAAGGGAAAATTTGCACCCATTTGTTTTTGATTTGTGCATTTTGGCGGTTCATATTTTAACCATGTGTCCTGCCAAGCTTTTTGTTCCGTCATCCGATATGCGTAGAATCCCTCGCTACGATGCCGCTTCAGCTTATAGTATCACCTGCGTTAGCTAAGAAAGGGATAGGGATAGGGGAGACTCTGTCACCTATTTTTTTCTCTGGCGCTCCTCGCTTGGACAGCACCGCCTTTCGCAGAAATAGTTGACGCATCAGACGTATGAAGACAGAAAGGTCTGACTGGATGCGGCAAGTCGAAACATCCCCAAAGCCCAAAACGGGCAAAGCGGTAAGAGCCTTGACCGACAGGCCGGCAGATCGACCATATTTCTAAAGCCTAGAGTAAGTATGTAAGAGGTGCGATCTAAACTGGCCTATTCCGTCGTAGAACACACTTGTAGTAGTAGCCGCAACATGCATAATAGTATATGAACCATCACGAAGCGGGCAGATTTAGGATAGATAGTAGGTGTCTAAAGAGCTGGACTAATCGGCGGTAGTGTCGTTCTTGGAATTAGGTAAACCGATCCACAAAGCGGGAAGGCACAACATTCGCGTAGAATCGATTGCATATCCGGACCTTCCCTTCAGTCGCTTAGTGAGTGCAATTGCATGAACTACTACCAATTTCTCACCTTATCCCGCCCACCAATACTACTACTGGATACATACTACTAAGATACATAATGTAGGTACCTACTGAATGAGGGCATTGCTGTCGTGAACGGCAAGGGAGATGATAGATGAGTATATGTAGGCACCTGCAGGCAGGCTTAGATCTATACATACCCCTACCTGCAGCATGTGCATGTACATATATAGATGGATAGATAGATCTGGCGGGTTGGAGGGGCAAGCACAATACCTATAGCAGAGGAGAGGAAACATGGCGAGGAAGAGGAAGGACAGAAGGTGGGTAGACAGGGAAATCGAAACGAACCGGAGTATTAGCAGAAGGAGCCGATCCATGACGTTTGCTGTTTTGTTTTACCTGCTCCCGTCCTTCGGTTCAGCTCCGGTGAGAACCTTTTTTAGATCGAAGGAATTGTTAGATGCAACTTAGGTAATAGGAAGAGCTGGCCTATAGGGTAGGTAGATCCGTGATGGCTATGTCAAGTCACGTCGAGTCAAAAGTAAGTTAAGTGAAGTAAGTCATCACAACTACCCCGGAACAACACCGTCATCTAGACGCAATGGCTGGCACGGTTGGAAATCCTTTTTCATCTGCAAAGTTGCGTTCTGCATTTACATTGCCCCCTATCCGTAAATAGCATCTCCATCAGTCCGTACCTCGGTCCCTACGCAGTCCTCTACCTACATAGACCGATTCGATAGACGAACTCGTTTTCTGGGGTTAATGAAAATAATGTTCATGCCCATCCCAGGGGGTGAGCGACAAGGAAGCTATAAACGGTGAATGCGACCCGGGACCGAGTCTCGGTTCCGGGCCGATGGGATGAGGAATGTGGGTGGGGGGCTGATAAGAGAGGACGACAACCGCCTTTTTGTCTTGCTTGGCTTCGCTCAGCGCGGGCCCGAAACATGTCTACTAGCCTGAGGTTTGGTTAAATCGACGTACTATTATTATAGAACTTGCTAATCTCCTTCATCCTCCTTCCCCTCAATTTTCGTCTCTTATTTCTCGTCACTACATCTTTGACCAGCTGTAGTTTCGGGCCGTAGTTCTGTAACCACTTTAGCTTTTAGCTTGTTTGAAGGAGCGCTGCCGCTGCCTGCGCTGGACGAGATTGATATTTTAAGTTAGATGGGAAGACTGTGGGTATGCAACCGGCTGCTGCTCGCTTGCTGATCGACACGGAAAGAACTTGAGTTGGTTTTTTACGGCTTACATCCTAAAACAATGGATTGAGGAAGCTTGGGGAGGGAAAAGTGGTCGAGAGAAAACAGAAATGTACCTGGTTAGATAAGTAACCCAGATCATCTTTCCCCTCTTACAGTCTTCACTCTCAACACATAAAACTGCTTCGTCTTAACAAGCAGCAATACACTAGATGTAATACTGAGGGGGGTGGGGGGGGATTTATTAGCTGGAAAGTGTTATATCACTTTAAAAACAGGAAAACAAGGCATATAGAGTGTAGAAGCTCGATTACTGTTACTAACGACCCAGAGCTGCTCAGCTTCTCCTTTCCCGCGCAATTCATTCTGGTAAACGAGTGTGTCCATGATACATGTTCTCAAGTGAGCCATGATCACCCGTGTAGACGAAACGAGAGCAAGTCAGATCCGGAAAAGGGAGAGGAACACAAGGAAAAGAACCCAAATATAATCTCAAGCGCAGCCACAAACTACCATATCTCTTCAGTTACCCGAGCGTCTTACCGCTGGAATACGCTATGTCAAGGCCGACGACGGCCCTGATACTAAGGCAGTCGATTGCCCTGTCTTACTTTCTGGAAGTCATTTTTACTTGCTCAACGAGGAATTCCTCATCTGAAGCGTCGAGAATGTCATACTCTTCATCCGTCATGAAGCCGCCGTCCGAGTCTTCAGCCCAGTCATCTTCTCCCCCACAGTCCTCAAAATCGTCTTCGTAGCTAGACGACGGTGCAAGGGTATCGCTGGTCGTCTCGCCTGCCGTCTCGCTTTCACCCTGCAGTCCGCCTTCGTGGATGCTAGCAGAAGGGGATTCGTGCTCTAGCTTGGGAATGATCATGCCGCTTTGGCTCACCTCTTCTATAGACAACTTGTTGATGCAATCGATGAGATACTCAGGCTCTACCGTGAGGCCTATGATCCCCTTAGACGCAGCAGGGGTTTTAGTGGTGTTATTAGGGGCCTGTAACTCCAGCTTGGGCTGTTCAAGCTGGCGGGGTGCTTCGACAGTGACGTCACACCACAATTTGTGGCCAAACTTGGTACCGTCGGGAGTTGTGAGGCGCCAGTACGAGATGAACTTCCCTTCACGATCCGGAGTACGCATTAGCACGGTGAAGGGGAACCCCTGACCGGGGTACAAGGCGTCGTAGCAGATGGTCGACTCCGAAGCAGAGATGAGTTCGTGGATGCCGGCCGGGTGGTTACGGTCAACTGCGCCCATGTAATCCCCGCCAACAAACTTGACAGAGCATCCAGCAGGCCACGGGACTGTGCCCTCATTGCTGAGATACCACGTCTGCTCAAACGTTCGGTTTGGCTGCATGACGCTGCCGTCCTTGATCGCATCCCACTTGAAGACTGCAACTAGGTCATCAGTGTGTGGGTTACTGATTCGAGACTCGGCACCAGATATTTTGGTCTCGTCAACAGCCTGTTTGAGGCCGACGGGTTGGACTGCACAGACAGAAGTCGGCTGCTGTTCTTCTGACTGCTCAGTGGGATGAACATCAACAACAGTTTGGACCGGGGTAGCAGCTATGTTCTCTGTGGGAGTGTGCTTTTTTGTGCACTCTGTCTTCTCGGGGCGGGTTTGAACTCTGTCGCCCATCTTGGGAAGACGATGCCCGTCTTCATGTTCGCCCGTGGTGGTGACACTGACGTGACGCACTGGTGTTTTGAACTTGAGAAGCGGGTGTGTCTTGTTATGGGTATTGGCTGGGCTGGCTTCGCAATTAGCGCAGAAGTCTGTATCATGACACACAGCACATTTGTATCGTTCGCCCACAATGTATTTGGATTCGCGGGCTCGTGTTCTGCATAGCGGGCCGTCACAGCAGATGCCATAGTGAGTAGCACGCAATGAAGTGCCGAAGGGACGCTCTACCAACGGTTCGTAAATGGGAACAAAACGGTGGTTAGGATGAATAAAGCTGGCATCCTTCACGCAGTCTGAGCAATAGTCCCAATCGGGGCAGTCAAGGCACTTGTGTCGGATACCTCGGACAAAATTATCACAGCCATCGCAGATAGCATTATGGCGGGCGTTACGTCCAGGTGCCAACCGGGATGCAACTGAGTAATTGAATACAGCATCTTTCACCGCAGGAGTGAAGCCGTGCTTGGGATGATGGCCATGTTGGTTCTTCTCGAAGCAGCCCTTGCACAGGTCGTAATCATCGCACGATGTACAATGAAGAAAGTCTGCATCTGGGAACACCTGCACGCAACAGTTACAAGTCCGAGTACTAGCGAGTGGGGCCAGATCGATTAATTCTGCCAGAGGCGTTAGACGAGGACGAGTCTCGGCGGCGATGGACGGGTTTTGGCGGTCAAGGATAGTGTCCTTCGGTTCGGGCAACGCCGGCATTCCCGAGACAACGGGGTTGCTCGCAGCAGCTTGAGCATGTGATGGGGCAGCCGGCTTTGTGGTGGCGGCCCGCATAGACTTAGGTGCGATATGAGTACTGCTGCACTTGATATGACCATCAACAATAGTTCGTTTGATTAACCAGTGCCCATCACCGTAGCAACAGATGCCACGGTTAACACAGTCCCGGCAAAGATCAAAGTCGCCATCGTCACAAATCGAACAATGGAAATGAACATCCGGAACGGGTCGGTCGCAGCTGTTGCAACATACAGTAAATGGCCGTTTCGGACCCTCTGGCTCGCTGGCTTCTTCGGTCTTCTCACATTCGTCTCTACTTTCGGTAGTGGGAATAGCGGTATCTGTGGTTGGTTGGGGAAGCTTGGCATCGGCCACCTCGGTGGACTGGCTCTTAAGCTCCTCCTTAGACGCTGCCATCCTGGTCTCGTATGCTTTACGCATAAAATTAGCTAAAGTAAGGTTTGAAGCACTTAGGGCCTCGCGAGATTGAGTAGATTCCTGGGAGGCCTCGGGTTTGACTGAAGGCACAGCTTTGTTAGAATGTTCAAGGAAATCTACCACTTCCGCATCTGGACCAACGCGTCTCACGTCGATCCTGGGCATGCCCCGGGCTTTCCATTCGTGGATGAAGGCCGGATATTCCTCAATAGTCCGGGGCGCAGCTACGGTGTCGATGATTCCAGGCAAAGGGGTATGTGCGGGAGGCTCAGTCGTCTCCTTTGCACCTTGGTCTTGTGCCGGTTGTTTTGCCAAGTCATCTTGAGCCACTGTTTTCGGCTCTCCTTCAGGTTCCTGCTTGCTTGTCTGCTGGGCCACCGTGTCCTTTTCATCCTCGGGCTCATCTTCCACCGTAACTGGCTTGGGAGAGCCGCGTGCCACAGGGGGCAAAGCAGGCTTGATGGTGACACGGATCTTCAACTTCTTCTTTGCCTTGGCAGCACGATATAGCTGCTTATACAAGGCAGTGTCTGTTTTGGTAATGGTAATAAAGGAACGGGATGAGTCGGAGTATCTCTCGAGAACGGTCGGGGTGTTACAGTTGATGTTTAGGAAGGCTCGAACCTAGAGATGGTTGTGCATGTCAGCGGTTGTTGGGAGTGCACATAATAAGACCAGGTCTTACCTTATCCTCAAAGACATTGCAACCGAGATCACGCAGCGGAAGCTTGAAGCGGGAGGTAGCATCGTTAAATTGCACCTTGATGCCAATCAAGGTATCGGCAACTGCCACCGCCGACGAAGATGAAGCCATGATCTCTGACGGCCTGAACCTCTCCACAGTGGTCAAGTCAGTACTCAAATGATGATCCTTAATCCATTAAGCCAGAATGAGGATGAGAGGATGATAAAATTGATGATCACTGCAGGTGTTTGTTTGATGGTGATGGATAATTGAGTGCAGGACGGAAAGAGTGACGAAGCATGCGGTAACCTGGCGGTAAGTGGGTTTGTAATAGTTGGGGAACAGCGTAGGGGCCAAGGAGGAGGCAACAAAAGTCTGTACTGCGTAGGAGCAGCGGGTCTGGGCAATCAACCTAGCCTAGGGAATCCGGAAGGGGAGGCATGGGCAATGCAGTAGCGCAGGCAGCCAAAGGTGGGGATGCGGAGTGTTAGTTGTACTTACTAGTGACTAGTGTTGACAGGCAATGTCTCTCGGTAAATGCGTTAGGTAAGTACTTGTACAGGGCTGTAACTATCAAGTCGTGGGAAATGTTACAGGGCACTAACAGCTGGTACTGGTTGGTACTGATTGGTGTTGGGTGGCAGATTATTAGGTACTGCGAATGTCTCTGATCTGTCGCCTACAATATGGCGGTCAACAGGTTGCCTATTAGCAGTTACTTTTGACTTGCTCGACGGAGCACCAAAACAACTCAAAATAATACAAAAGATAATGCACAGAGAAAGACGGAAATAGAGGACACGGGTATGATGACAGTGGAAAATGAAAGTATGGTAAACAAGGGCAAACTATGGTCGTTTCCCTTCAGAGATGAGATGATAAGATGGACAGATAAAACAGCTTAGAGAAGCATTGAAAGAGGGGAGAGAAAGAGAAAGGAAGGGGGGAAAGGAGAAGTCAGGCTCTGATAAAAGGATTGCGTCAGCTATGCCCATGGGCCGTGAGAGTCAGGGTACGTAAGCAGAATTATGTGTGTACCTAGGTACACAGTAGACCACCACAGCATCTAATTTTTTAAAATAAATTCAAGGTTGTTCCTGCTAGTGCTGGAAGCTTTATGAAGCTTCCAAAGTTGTCAGCACAATGGAACTCTGGTCCAAACCTCTGGGGAGCCGGCTCACAAAAGAGTATCTTAATGATTGGCTGGGGACTCATATCCAAGTGCACTATACGCATTGCTTTATTACTGAAGAGCCCGCTTGAAGTATCTCACTACCTATCTAGCTTGACACGATATCATCGGGGCTCAAGTCCGATTGCATGGCAATAATAGCAATATCCTCTACAGTGCTAGGAGTACCTATCGTGCAGGTCATGTTAATAAAGGCTCTATTAGAAACCCAGAAACATCTGTTCATAAGGTATCCTTACTCTGCCTTACTCCAGTTTGATGTACCTACATAGGTAATTGCGGCCAGAGGCAAACGGTCCGCCCAGACCACAGATCAATCAGTTTCTATCCCGAGAAAAACCAGCTCTTAATGCAGGTATTACTACCAGGTAGATCCCCAGCTATGTATCCACCTAACCTAGTAGTTACAATTTGAGTTTCTGATTACCTACATATGTTTGGGTGACTCGGAGGCCACGAACAAACGCGCCACTGCCTCGAGACGCGGCCTGACCTGACCGAGGCCCGTTTGCCTTTAGCTCCTTTGCCTTCGGGACGCCATGAAACATGAGCAGGGGCGGCTAAGTACCTAACTTACTAACCCAGGTAGGCACCTGAGTAGTAGGTACCATTCGGCACACTGCATCATGCTAGGCCAGACGTGGACTTGATACCTATATAAAGAAGAGAACTAGCAGAAGGCCGGCAAGACGAACGTCAAGGCCTTGTTATTCTATCTGGTCTCCTTATAGATGATACACTTTCGTATTGTTACTTAGTTAAAATGGATTCAAATTCTTGGAATATAGCGCCGAAGTACGAGCCTTGAAAATCTACTTGGTAGAAGGGCTCAGCTTATTGCCGCATGTTTATACGGAGCCTCTGTCCTGCATTCCGATCGCGTATCCATTTGTCTCCCTCAAGCCAACACACTCACCGAGGAATACAGCACACTCCGGCATCATACGAACCGTGCACCAACCCCTCCCTCCCCCAACCTCAACTCGAGCCAATCCTAAAAGGAGCATTAGCACTCAGCCTGTACTATGTAGAGTGGCCACGTCAAAGCGTGTATTCTCACATACCTAGGTACCTAAACTGCTGCAACATACCGGCGACCGCTTCGTACCCACGAGGCTGCAATAATTACAGCTAATAGCACGGCAAGGCATTCGCTGCAATTTATGATAAGAAATGTTTTTCATCGCAGTAAAGATATATAAGACGTGGTAGTCAAAACTAAAACGCGCACTGACTCTAAAGTCAGTTATATCCTTCGGCAATGCTGAGGAGGAATGCTGTAGGCGGCACTTTTACATCCTCGAAAGACAAAGCCTGGCTATGCAGATGCCATGGAAATGTTACATGATGCACTTAACCAGATGATCAACATGTGGTGGGCTCCAAGAAAAGGATTCCCTAGAAGGGGGCTCTCAAGGGAAGGTTCCGAAGAAGAAAGTTGAGTATTAGCTGCTGCCAGGCTATCAGATTCTTAAGTCCGATTCAACTCAGCTTGCAAGCGATGCCGGAGGCCGTCGGATGGCCAGTCCGGTATGGCAACAACTGGCCACGCGAACGCAAATGCTGGACGTCACAAGGATGACTGTGGGGGGCGCATACCTACCTACTGTATCTACATAGGTAGGTAGGTATACGTACACACAGGTAAATAAAACAAATCAGCGGCCGGGGGAGGGCGCTTGGGACAACTACTGTCCAGGCTCCCTGTGCACAATCCGTGTACATGCCAGCTGCAATATCTTGTCAAATTGATACGCGTGAGATGAGGTGATTGGTCCTGAGCGTTTGTTACGGACTTGCTCTATGCATGTACACCACAAGCAAAGGGCGTCAAGTGCGGCCGACAGAACCAGGCGATTCAGTGCCAACAAAAGCTAGAGGTATATAAGCTGTGTTTGTCTGCCTAGCCTGACACCTGTCGTACCGCTGTATCGCTTAGGCATATGTACGTATTTCTATTTCTTTGCGGCTTGAGCGTTTCGAGCTTCAAGCATGCAGCAATAGAGAATGCCATGTCCTGACAGCCAAACAAAGCATACTTCAGCGCACCAGTTCTCTCACGGACCTATCGCAAAGCCTAGGACACTCTGTCGGCATTCACCTCAAGTCCTCTCTCACGGTTCGATAAGGACGTAGGTACCTTCTTTAACAAGCAGTACCCAACGCATAGCTGTCTTTAAGACTAGGCGTAGACTGAAGATATAAAGCATCTGAAGACATGTGAAATAGTCAGTAATCCGACTAATAACTAGGTGTCTACTTTACGAGTTACTGTTGTGTAGGCAGGTGGTGGGTGGGTATCTGTCAATGACAGTGATAAAGAAGACGATGGAGATATTGTACAGCACAGAGGCCCGGATTCAAAAGGTACGATGCGATAGTACGTATGCGGTCAATATATGCGTGAATGAACAGAACAGATGAGATGAGACCTGCTAGCTTCCAATACCTAGCTCCAATATTTAAGCTACCTACCCAAAGCATGGAGCCATTACCACCCATCCATCCAACCCATTCAACCCCTCCAGAGTCTAGATTACCTGCCTAACTCTGGTCAATGGCCAGCTCCTAGGTACCCAGCACTTACCCGCTTGGGGTTAGATAGGTGGCTACTGGTGAGGTACGTAGCTCTCTTGCCTGTCCGGCAGCACCTGGGAGGACGCCGCTGTCAGCTTCCAAGGTTCCCGGGCAGTTCCAATGGCAGTTGTCCACTACCCAAATACTTCCCGCTAGGCAGGGTCACTAACAGGAGTGGAACGCACGCTAAGGTAACCTCCGTCACTCACTTGGCCAGCTTGACTTAACCTCATCGAAACTTTTGGACTCTAATCCATCACGACCATCACACACACACCAGACAAATCTTCCTCTTGTCATTATATCCCCTAGAGGCATTCATAGCAAGGCCCTGCCGTCGTTTCCACCAGCATTCCCTCTTGCATTTGCTCGACAGATAGACAAAGGCTGTCGCTTTCTTCTGTCCAGATCTGTCATACAATTTGGTTTGTCTTGTTTTCTTCCTCTTAATTCCGTTCTCGTTTTTGTAACGGTTGCCTCGACCCCAACTGGGCTCCCATTGAACTTGCCCTACCTACGAACTCGAAGCCGGCCCCGACCCGACCGGATTCGACGTGGATTGATCCAAGCCAGCGAGGGCGGCATTTGTCGGTTCTGCGGCTTCTGTATAGACCATAGGCGTTTTTACTTTTCTAATCGACTGTTCCGATACTGTTCTGTTCGTCCTGCACCGCCGGCGGTAATTTCGCCTCCGGGGCTACAGTTCATTTCACCATCAGCTACGCCTTACCACCACTTGTTTTCACACTCCTTGCGTGCAGTCCAGACGTATGACATCAACGTAAGCCACGGCGCCAACGTCGTAATCCAATTTCACCCCTAGCCTCGTCGTCTGTTCACTGCCTCTTGGGCGGTAAACTCTCGGCCATTACTGTCGATCAGTCCCGTCGCGGTCCGTTTCCTTTTGCGACCGCTTTCCCAATATGGCGGCTCCTGTTCGTCGGAGAAAATTAATCGGCCACCGTCGCCGCGTCGAAGACGAAGGCGAGGATGAAGGCGGGCCAGATCAGCTTGATATCGACGATGACTCGCTTAGTGATGGCTCCTTGGCATCTGATGACATCGATGCTGCCGATGACAGCGATACCAGCAATGTCGAAGACACTTCGCCTACAGCGCCGCCCATTAAGAAAGTGGCCGGTCGGACAGCCAGTACTAACGGTGCAAGAAAGGCACTTCCTAAATCTTCAAGTGGCGCTGCTCCGAAACATTCTAAGTCAAGCAACGATGTCGTAGCTGATACCGAGTTCATGTTAAGTGGACTGACCATCGCCGACAAGACTGTAACTACACAAGAGATCGAAGTTGAAGATAGCCCTAAGTCCCCTGCCAAGGCTGCTCCGCCCATTATTGTCAGCTCAAACCTAGTCTCGATCCCAGGACACGACGGCTCCCAAGCTCCCTCAGGCGACAGACGTCGCAATGAGCATGAAGAGTATAGACGCAAGCGAGACGAAGATCCGTCCTTCGTCCCCAATCGCGGGGCCTTCTTCATGCATGACCACAGACATGCTGGCCCATCTGCTAATGGCTTCCGCCCATTCGGTCGGTCTACCCGTGGGAGAGGTCGTGGCATCGGAGGCCCTTTTGCTCCCGCCAAGTAAGCTCTGGCCCGTTACTTCTTAGATTCTTCATTCATACTGACAGTCGTAGCTATCCGATGCATAACCCGGCCGACCCCACGATAAGTGCTCCTTGGGCCCACGATATGCATGAAACAGTCTCGCAGCCTCCTCCGCCCCGGCAGGCGCGGTCGACTTTCAACGAAGACAGCCCTCCTAATGGCAATGGCTTCATTCCAACCTGTCCACAAAGCGCAACCCCGATCAATCGGAAAATGTCTACAGAGAAGCTCCTGGGAAATGTCCAAATACGCGTCTTCTTCCCTGGTCTGAACGAACATACTCTCTTTTCAGGAATACCTATCAAGCAATATACTAAGCTACCGGATCACAGACCACCCCTCAGACGCGACAAGCCAGTTCGCATCTCTCTGCCTGACTTCCCCCACCGCTATGTGTTCCCAGCTATAGATCGGTCTTTCATATTTATCCCCCGTGCGATGCGGCCGAATCAACGACTACGCGGCAAACCGAGATCTGGACTAGGATCCGTCGGAGGGTTTTCGAGGAGAACAAGCGTGTTTGGGGGCAGTGTCTATGCCGGAAGTGCCTACTCTCCTAGCGTTGCTCTCAGCCGCCGTTCGTCAATTGCTCCGGACCCGGGTAGAGAGTATATCGCGTCTCCAACCGGCTCCATAGTATCTCGTCCCGCACTCCCATATGACACGACTCGCCCCGTCGTCAGACTTCCCCCACAGAGCCGACAGGATTCGAGACCATCCTTTATCGGCGAAGCCCCAGCCGTGGCACCCATGAACCCTCCGCAGGCCGCCCTCAATGAACGGCCACAAGCTCAGGTTCATCCACTCCCACCCAAACCGCAATTCCCGGAAAATCGGACCGCTTCCATCCCCATGCATCAGCCTCGCCCTCAGAAGACAGTGTCTGTGGCCAGTATCGAATCACCGGAAAAACAAGAAAACTCTTCCCAGCCGTACCACCAAGCTTTCCACCAACAGGTCCCCGTGCAGGTATCGAGCGGCTTTGGCCAAGATAGCCATGGGCGGCACCCTTCTTACCCTTCACAGCATTCGACCGGTACGCCCCTATCTCAGATCCCCGAGCGGGCTATTCATGCCGCCCCCTTCCAGCCGAATCAGTTCTCACAGCAAGGATTTTATGCGCCCTACCCCATGATGCCGCCTCAGCAAGGTTATTATTATCCGCCTCATCCATACCCTGGTTCTATGGCCCCGAATGCGACCCCGTATGGTTCGGGGCCACAACCCGGCCAGCAGCAGCCGCAAGCCGATATTTCAAGCACCCAACCGGCGGCGCAGACTCCTCAGGGCTCAAATCTCGTGGCGCAGGAGGTAAACGGGATGGTCTACTACTATGATGCTTCGCAGTTGCCCCCTATAGCTTCTTACCCCTATCCAGCATCGCAGGGCTATCCCATGTCCAACGTGGGAATCAATGGCATGGTGACGCCCAGTCCTGATGGGTTTTACTACCCTCAGTCTGGCGTCTACTATCCTCAGTAATAGATCCAGCTCCCTGCTTCTGCCACTGGCTGCGCTTACCGAGTGCGGATAAACGAGAACCGAAATTCTGCCTATTATAAGATTCGGGTCACCGTGGCCAATCGATAACATTTTATACTCTACATACGACAAAGAGCAAAAGCTATGTTGCATCTAATAACTCCCGCCAGCTAGATTGACTACCAAGAGGAGTAGCACCTTGTCAACTGCCATCTCAACAGCATTGACAGCTAGTATTGTTAATGGTACGACTCGGGCTACGAGTACTGCCTATGGCAACCGACACAACCATCATCGTCGTCACCACGATCACGACTACGATTATCATCATGACAGATCCATTTCGGCGTTGGCTCTTGCTATTTCCATATGTTTCGGAGAAGGGTCATTCTGCAACGGCGTTGGAGGAGTTCTATGACGTCTACATTACTACTTTTGAAGGCCAGTGGACATGGCAAGATGTGCTTGTGGAGGAGAGACATGAACGAAACTCGCTTTCCTATGTTGCATGTTGGACACTAATCTCCGGTGGGAAACGAGGAAAACGCTCTTTGCGGCGGTTCATAATTTTCCAGCCAGACATAGAGGGCAGGAAAGCGAACACCGTCATAACTTTTATTACGTTTGATACGGTCAGGACCAGGAAACACTTTTGAACAAACTGATGATACACCCTACCTCACCTTACCTTGTAAAAGAGCTTAAGGGACATGGATCACGCTGTTCCTGTTTTCTGTCTGTCTGTCTCTCGAAGTAGACAACGGTACAAGGTTATAAACAGTCTTACGCTGAGTGACAAGAGGTACAGAGAGAGACGATGCATACGGACAAAGAAGAATGGAGAGGGACGAGTGGCGAGGAACAAAGCTGAGGATGCGGGTGTGTATGTGGATGGAGGGTGAGAAAGAACCTAAAGATGAGGAGGAGGAGTGAGGAGGAGGAAAGATCAGGTAAAGGGAAAACAGGAGGAACAGGAGATGGGTGGATGGCCAAACATCTCTTTAAAAACAAGAAACCACGCAAAGCATCCTTCGACGTCGACAGTCGACATAAACATGGATACTTCCTAAACACCCCTGGGACAAGACCTTTGATGTCTACATAGTTCTTTGATGAGGGCTATGAACTTAACCTACCTACCCAGCCTACCTCGCCTATCTTACCTACCTGCCATGCCTAAATAAAAACACCTCATTTAACCTCCTATCTATCAGAAGTCTTCTTCTCCCAGTAACCTGTCCCTAAACTTCCTCCTTTGCTTAGGATACTATGCCCTATTCTTACGATGTACCGTAATGGGATACGCCACGCCATAATACTCATTATTAGTCTCACAAACAATACCTAGTCCTCGATAGGGTTATTTTACCTAGCTATCTACTCCTCTTATCTCCTAGTCTAACCTATAGGCAGGGACTACGTGCTCCTTTTACCAGACCAGTGACGAAATACCATCAACCTCATCTAAACGTAATGTAACGATACCAATAAGTCTATTATCACAACCCAGTACCAAGCTGCAGCCCTCACTCTATAAGGATAATCGAACGCCGTTAAATATTCCGAGCAAGCCGGTAGTGCTCTGCCCAGAGTCACTTAAATCTTACCCGACAGCATGTTGAAACTACTGGCCCTAGAATTCGTAGCCCAATCAGCGTTAGGGCCACCTGAAATAGGGGGTGTTGTGACCGGGGGAGTTTTCATGGTCTGAATCTCTTCGATCTTGGGGACAGCACCGAAGCGCTGATTTCCTTGGTCCCAAATCTGCCATCCATATCGTTAGCAGAGAACAAGGGACTGGAGGCGTGGATCACTCCGATAGTCGATACTTACCGCGTAGATACTCTTCAAAAATGTGTCTCCATAGATATTAAAGGGCAGGTCGCCACGGCTCTGAATGCCGCCATACCAGTTTTCGCCATCCTCGGTGGGTGCAAACGCCAGGTCTTCCTTCTGGATTATGAACTCTTTCTCTCCAACCGCGACTTTAAAGTCAGGGAGATCCTCTAAGGTGATGGTGATGGGGAAGACGTAGCCCTGGCTCGCCCAGTCGTAGGTGGCTCCGGGTATCTGGCCGTAGAGGGCGTCGACGACAGCGTCCGACATGAGCGCGAGGGTGGTACCCGTATCGGCAATGGCCGTACCGCTGCCCATGGCCATTGACTTTCCATTAATTGACACCGACTCTGACGCGAAGGACCAGAAACCGCCCGAGCTGTCTACATCCACCCAATGGATGTCCTCGCCCGACTCCCTGACCAAGTCCTGATCGATATAGCCAAAGGTGTAGAAAGATCTGTTGGGCTCGGCATCGCGATAGCTATAGAAGGCCGAGGTGAAAAGTGAGGATTCCGTTGGGATGTCCTTCTGCTGCATCATGTTCTCAACCAGCGTCTGCTTCGGGTCGGCCTTGTCCCCTTCCGTTACGGCGTTGATCTTGCTGAAGCCGAGGCCGAGAAGACCGTCTCCCGCAGACTGAATAAATCCATCCGACAGCTCCTTGGCATTCTCAACAGTCTGTTTCTCGACTGAGAGACCACCGATAACAAGCGTATCGGTACCGCAGTCACCGGAAGCAGTCGACCCATCACCATATTCGATTTTCCAGCCTTTCCCGGCTAGTGGCTCGTATGTACTTGACTCTTTGGGATTGAAAACATTATGCCCTTTCCCTTTAATCGAACTAAGAGCCGGTGAATAAACCTGGAGGGACGAGTCAGATACTACGCCAGGATAGAGATACAGTAGCAGCCCGAAATTTACGTACCCAGAAATCGGCTGAGCCTGTGTCAAAGTCCAACATCAAGTTCTGAGCGGGTGTTCCTATGGAGACCTCGCCTAGATAGCTGCAAAAGTTAGGTAAATAATCAAACAACCAGCCCGTCAGACCTCAGAAGTAAGGGCAAATAAAGCGCTTAAATAGACGGGAGATCTTGTGAGGAAATGTCAATGGCTAGAGAAGAATCTTACAGCATATCATTCTGCGAGTCTTGAGCTGTAACTTCGCCATGGCGGGAGCTTGGTTCGAAGCTATCCCTCTTATATAGCACCCGCCCGTCCTTCTTGTGGCGGTCTTTGGTGGACTTCGATTGCTCGGAAGACAGGCACTTTTGCTCGGTATGATCGGCTCGGAAGTACGGGCCCTCCTTTGTTGGCCCGATGCCGTATTTCTGTAGCAGACTAACGTAGGACTATATGTGTTGTTTTATTTAGCATCAACACGGCCCACTAGATAAGCAAATCTGATAGTCCACTGGTACAGTAGACACCAAGGAGACAAGGGAGAGGGAGCGAGAAGGAGAATGGAACTGCTGGTTGCTCACCTTGGTACCATGGGGCGTGTAGTTCTCGTTGTAGACAGCCTCGACCCTCGTCAAGTTTCGGTCTGCCTTCATCTGGTCCTGGATGGAGTAGACGGCTTCCATGGCCTCTATGAGAAGAATGCTGTACCGTGATGGTGTGGGTGTGCCCATCATAGTAAGACCAAGCAGACTGATAATATACAATTGAAAGGAAGAATGGGGAATTTAGGGCAGGTTACAGTTTTTTAGGACGTATTATAGTGAAAAGCTGAATATGAGCTGTCAGATCCAATCTTGAGCAAGCAGGAGTATGTATAGGGCATAGAGGGAACAGTGGAGGAACGAGAGATGAGTTGATGATAGATTGAGAGGATACAAGGTAGGCTCCATCAGGTAAGATGTATGATGATGGCACCCGGTAGTGATGATGATGACGCTTTCTTCGATACATATAAGGATACACCAATTTCTACGTACTCATGATATGGCCCTTCCTTCAACTTGGTTCTCCATCAATCTTAAAAGAAGCAACTAGGCGACTAGGAGGTAAGAGCCACCTAGTCACAACAACAGGTTGTCCGTTCAAAATATGCCGGGTTCCGTCTCATCTCACAAGCACTAGGAGAATCCCTTGGTAGTTTACTAACAAGTGCAAGCCTCCTCTATACTGCACCAAGGAAAAGTGAGACGGACACTAAGAGACAGACACGATATTAATAGATATATACAGTAATTGATACAATGATATATTGTGCACTTTAAAGTACACTTAATCGGCACGCCGTATAGCCGGAGCCCATTGATTAGGGCCCCTAGATCCTTCCGGTCATGGGTTTCGGTAGCAAACCGGCGAGCTGTCGAAAGACCCCCGATTCCGTTCGCCACAGCACCTTACTCCATTTTATGAGCTGTCCCGTATGGGGAAAAGTCAACCTTGTCAGTCCGCCACCGTTATGAATTTAAATGGGCAGTCCAATAGTGAGGATTACCCGTAGAAGCTACCAGGGCCACCAGGGCCACCAGGGAACCCGCCGGCTCCGGCTCCAGCCGCTGCTGCTTGGCCCATGCCTTGAAGTTTGGCTGCCAGCTGGGGATAATTCTGTTGCACCTGGATCTGCGTCCGTGTGGCCTCGGCATAGGAAAGAGCATTGACGATCTCCGGGCCGGTTCTCGCTAGTTCGGCGGCTCGCTCAAAATACTTGAGGGCGTCGGTGATCTTGCCTTGCTGCAGAAGAAGCTGAGCCATCGTAGCAACAGCAATATCACACTCGGGGTCGACTATACGGACGGGCCTTGTTAGCGCGACGATCAGGGGTAGAAACAGGGAGAAAGGTACTTACTGATCAAAGCCTTCTCGCAGAGTTGCTCTGCTTCAGAGAACTCGGCCTTCTGCTGGAACAGGGTGAGAGCCTTGTTGATGAGAGGCAACACATTCATAGCCATAGGCTTCGTTTGCTTCTCCATATCCATGGCAGTGTCAAACTGCTGAATAGCATCGTCGTATTTGCGCTGGTCAAGAAGCAACTCGCCATAGTAGTTGTATACATCAGGTACCCGGCTAAAATTCTTGATGCATCGGCGGAAGGTAGCCATGGATGAGGCAACCGATCCCATCTTGTATTGTGTCACACCCAGTTGGATGTGGGAGAAGATGAAGGAGCTGTCAAGATCGATAGATTTCTGGTAGTCCTTGGCCGCGTTCTGCCATTCGCCATGAATGAAATGGAGCTGGGCACGATGGTAGTAAATATCGGGGTCATTTTCATTTTGCTCGATCGCGCTTTCGATATCCGCCGTGGCCTCTGCCCGGTTACCTGGAGTCCAGGTGGGTTAGCATTCGTAGAGACGACGGGGGAGCAGGGCTGTATCTCTTACCCATTTCCAAGTGCATGCTCGCACGTTTGACGTAGCTCTGAGTCATACTAGGATCAAGTTCGATGCTCTTGTTCATGTCCTCGAGGGCCAGCTGTTGCGAGCCTCGCAAGCATCGGAAGGTGCCACGCATGTTATACGCAAGCGCCTCGTATTCGCCCAAGTCGCCCAGCTCGAGCGCCTTCTCAAAGGCAGCGGCCGCCTCTTCGTATCCTTCGTGCGTCTTCTTATCCATCGCCTTGAGACCGAGTTGCAACTGTCCCTTTCCAGTTTCGTCAGAAAGCTCTACGGAATCCTCCAAACCGGCAGGGCGGGGCTTCTCTCGGAAGCTCTGGATGTAGTTGGAGACGAATGTCGGGCTGGGAAGCTTGTTGGGGTTCTTGGCTATTAGGATCTTCTCGGCCTTTTGCTCAGCAACCTTCTTGAGGAGCTTCTCAACCGACGCGGCGCTATTCTCGTTCCTGAACTCGTCGATGATGCAGCTAGCGGTAAAGTCCAATAGCGACTCGCTGTATTTCTCGAGATGTTCATATGCATTGGCCCTTCGGTTGAGAGCCTTGACGTACAGCGGATCCAGGTTGACGGCTGCCGTGGTGTCCTCTACGACCTTCTCCCAGTTGCTCAAGGCATTGTAGCAGGCAGCTCTGTTCGAGTAGAATATTGGATCGGGCTTGCACAGGATAGCTTGCGAGTAGAGCTCGATGGCCTTGTTGTAGTCCTTGCTGCCGTATGCCTTGTTACCAGCAGCTTTCAACTTTTGCGCGTATTCATTCCGTTGTTCAGCAGTCAGGGCCTCAACCGTGGCCTCATCAATCTGGGGAAGATCATCTGCACTTTCTACGGTAACAGGTTTGGGTTGTTCTGGGGCGGGAATAGTAGGCTTCGTTTCGCCGGCTTCCGCCTGGCGTTCGGCCTCCTTCTTTTTCCGTCTCTCCTTCTTGCTCAGTTTGGGCAGTGCTGGTCCCTTCGGCTTCTACACGTGGTTAGTTAAAGGTCAGCCCAAGCGTTCCATACCACGGAGCTTGTTGTTTGTCGCGGTGATGAATGAACTTACGGCGTCACCGTTAAGGTAATATACAACACCGGCTCCGGTTACCACTACGGCGACTCCGGCGATCGTATATGCCAATGCTTTGTTCTCGGACGCCCAGTTGCTTACTCGGTCCCAGAGGGAAGGCTCGACGGGGACAGCAATGGGTTTGGCCAGAGGCGGCATCGGTGCCGGCGCTGCAGAGGCACCAGACATGGTCGAAAGTGTACAGGAATTAAATAATTAAATGTGCCGTCCGAGAGGCAGCGGTATTAATGATAAGGGAAGAGGTAGGGCCAGCAGAGAAGAAAGAAAGGGAAGCTTGCCGGCTTGTCGGACGATGGAGATGGGAATAGGAGATAGAACCTCTTTCTGGCAGGCAGGAGTTGTGCAAAAAGGTAGGTTGGCGATGATGCGCTTTGGGATGATAAGAGGTTTACCGCTGTAGGGAATCAAAAAAATTAGTTGCGCGACCTGAGGCTTGGCACTTAATAACCATCTACTAGCTAGATTGGGAGCTAGTTCAATCCTTACAGGCGGGCTCAAGCAATCCGCGTGGGTTCAAGTCCCACTCTTGTCAACGGAAGTTCAAACAGATAACACAATGTTACGATTTTCATTTTTATTTTCTATTCCTTCCCTTTCTTTCGTTTTTATTTTTCCCTCTTCGTGCAGATGCAGTATTTGATAAGTAGTATTACCATGTGGATTTCAAGCCGATTGTGTCATGGATACCCTATTGTTATGCAGCGTAGAAGAAGCAGACCCTGTTCTTGCTTATTGTATACGGCTGTGTTCTAAAACTACTAGTATGAATCCATTAGAAATACCAGTCATCATAGGCTAGGGGTTCTACTGCGGTTCAGGATTTATTTCATGTAAGGCAACATTCCTGGCTCTAAGGTAGCAGTGGCATGTGACCTAAGTTCGGACAGGCAAATACTGGAGGCACCTAGTCAACCTACTTCCTGCATATGTGTACGTAGGTAAGCTTGGGTACCTCATAAGATCAATTTACTATCTTATTACGGGTCCCCGAATCAGCCCCGATCTCTATCGTCCCTTAACATTTTGATCGCTTCTGGCTTATTCAATATGTGTGAGCCATGGGCTTGATTCCTGCCCTGATGCACTCGCTTTTCTTTCGTTGAACATAAGCACAGATAGGTAGCCGTTTGATCCGTGACACACGCCGTTTCGTCTCATGATCTCATTGCCGATGCCCATTAGCATATCCCACCGCCCTGAGAAACAGATACCAGGATACCATGCGTCCAAACGAGAAAAGACAAACTCCTAACCAACATGAGAACTTAACCCTGCGTCTTTTTTCTCTTGCCAACCTGGGCTGTGAAACCGCTTCTGATGGCTGTGACCGAACGACGCGAACCGCACTGCACCTCTCGTTAGTAACCGACACATGGGCGCCGCGAGATGACGACTCGGGAAACCGGAAGTTTAGTGACTTACGCTATTGCAGGTCATGAAGTCTAAAAAGATCGCGATAGTTAGCAAATCTGTCTATGCGGCACCTCGGAAAGTTGAGATATGGCAAGGCGAAAACAGGGGCATGAACTTACAAAGTCGGTTCTCTCCCTTCTCGAGAGTTGTATCCGGACTCTTGCATGTGCGGCATGTTACGTACTCAATAATGTACTTTCGTAACATGCTCTCGATTTGTTTCCTTTCCTCACGTTAGTGACGGTGGCGGAGAGGTGGCAGTGGATTGGCAACATACTGTTGGAAACGACCCTTGATAACTAGACGTTTTGATCCATCTACCGAGCCACTGTCAAAGGCGTAGTTAGCAACGTGAGATCCATACTGACCATCCGGGGTCTGTGCAACACAGCCAGGATCTGGTCCGGACAAACGTCTGCAGCATCACTCACGTTGTTCCCAACTCCGTGAACTTGATCAAAGTTAGCCATGGCCATAGAGGTAAATCCCGTGGGAAAATAAAACTTACCAGATATGCGGTGACATGTTCCGAGCTTCGCTTCACTGTAACAGGATGTCAGCATATAATCGCACAAAGGCAGGTGTGAGGTGGCAAATAGTAAGCCCTCCGCCTGAATCAACGAGCGCGAGAGCTAACAGGGACATTCGAGGGGACCTACTTCGCTTCGTGATGTCCTCAATATTGGCGAAGATAGTCTTCTTATTTCCTTCACGGAGACATTGCGGAGGAGGGATCTTGTAGCTTCGCGAGCCGGTAGAGGCGTGGTCGGGATTCTTTTCGGTGAGGAGATCGTAGAAACGCCCGAGCAGCAGGTCATAGGAGATGGGAGTGGTCTGGTCGTGTTGCCAAATACCAGTGCCTTGCGCGGCATCTCCAGCTTGTTCATCTTGTTTATCATCACCACCCTCCTTGTCGAGGTCCAAAGCGGCAAGCTTCGCAGCGAACTCATCGTCTCCCTTGCCCTTCTTCTTCTTTTTCTTCTTCAAAGCGAGATCAATACCGCCATTGCCTTCCTCGGCGGGGGCATCACCATCCTCTGCAGCATCCTTCTTGGGCTTCTTCTTCTTCTTCTTTCCAAGATCTAAGGCGCCGCCTTCTTCAACGGGGGGCGTTGAGGTCTGCTCCTCATCGAGTGGGGTGGAATGAGACTGGGCGGTAGCCTCCTTGTTCTCTTCGGTGGACGACATCGTCACTTGACCGTCAGGCTGTACAACGATAGCTTCGGTACTGAACACTACGGACTTGCGCTGTTTACGGTCGGGGAGGGAAGGCCGGGTTTCCTGCGCAAATCAGTGTCTGGATACCAAAGTGGTGGCCGCTTGAAGAATGCGTGGATCCTGCCAAGGGTCCGGTAGGAAAGTGCGAGGCAGAGACGGAAATCACGTGTTCTGCCAAGTGGGACGGGAGGTAGATATTCAATCTGCAGTTGTATGTAAGGAGGTAGCAAAAGCAAAACAGCTGATGACGATGACTCTTTTTGCGGGCTTGCGTAGGGAATTTGCGAGCCGGTGGTTTTTGGTGGGGCGCACAAGACGGTAAAGGATTGGGGGAGGGGCAACTGTCCCAATACCTCATTAGGACTGTTTAGCGGGTAGGTTGGTACCCTGTAGCCAGCCAGGCATATATGATAGCGATAAGGGTGCAATGGGTAGAACACCTGATATGGTATAGCCTGCATGTGTAGGCACTGGACGGCCTAGTGGTGGGGGGAAGGGAAGGGGCGTGGCATGGTGCTTGGGTCAACGTCCGGTCCGAGGAAAATGAGTGGGAGAATTAATGATAGTAAAAAGCAGAAAGGACAATGCGACAGAGAAATGCGGCAGAGGAACGAACGAGAAGGGCTGGACTCACTGCTTCTGTCGCATCCATGATGATGAATGCTTGACTCGGAATATCTTATATAATTTACGTAGGCGGCTTGTAACACGCTATAGCCTTCTAAGGCGTTGTCGAAATGAGAAGCAATGCTCTGGTCTGTTGGTTATGATATATGGTAGAGTCAGGGAATAGGAGGTAGGCTGGTAGAAAGGCGCAAGATGTGGTATGATGACAGTAATAAATCAGAGGGAGGGAGACGGGGAGATAACGGCTTGGGCAGCACTGGTCTTCGTTCGGGATAGGTAGGTACCCTCTCCAGATAGCATCACCCACTGTTGAGTCACTAAGGTAAGAATCAAGCATGGGCCTGCTGGGCACGCTAGGTAAGGTGTCGTGGTCGTTTTAGGCACGTGCTAACCTTAAATATGTATTAGTATACCTACCTACCTGTACCTATTTCTAGTGGTTAGAGCTGGGGACCTTTGGGTCCTGTGTAGGTAAGTACGCACCCAGGTAACCCGAACAAATTGCCAAGCTCTATTAACAATATTTGCCGATTGCTCACCGAAGTCCGTACCTGTGCAGCAGCGAGCTTTACGCGTCCGGACACTCATCGCCATCATCCCCTTCTGTCTTTCTTCTTCGCTACCCTGGGTTTGCATTGTCTCCCGCGGCTACCAATTTACGGGGAACCAATGCATTATCAAGCCTTCGACCAGTAGCGACTCGACTACTACTTTCCCCCATTTCCTAATACCCGCGATATCATAATTCTCGACCAACGCCATGTCTCTCTCCGACTCCTTCGCGATCCCAGACCCCTCCGTCTCTGACAATGACGAAGTGGACTCTCTGCCATCGTCCTCCACAGGGAGCTTCGATTCTGATGAGGAAGACTACGATGCCCAGAGGGAATGGGAGCAGAGCTTGGAGCAGCTCCAGCTTCTCCTTACTATGATATTGATCCCCTTTGCCGGGAAATACTTTGGCCGCAAATTCGCATACTGGAGTATAAGCCCTTACAAGAATTTATCGATGGCAAAGTACTGACTTCTTGGTGCAGGCTGGGCACGATACATGGAATGGTCACATAACGTCGAGGTCAATTGGTCAAGTAAGAAGACCTTCAAGGCCATGGGCGCAGTTGAAGCCGCAGCAACGCTATAGCGTATCACATATGCGTTCATATGCACTAGATAAGGGGAGATACACGTAGGACGCAAAAAACCGATCTCCCTACGCGGTCGAATATAACCACCTCGGCATATGGAACCTGCTGCTATGGCATGGTATTACGACGCATCCTTAGAAAAGTCAACGTCGACCGACACTTCATTCCGATATGCCAGACCCCCATCATTTGCGTAGTATGATGAGTTTTGGTGCCTCATTAGGCACAATATTTAGTGAGGGGATTGATATATAAGTCGCTTTAGCGATCCACCCTCAATTATTTGATCGTGGGGCTTAAAGAGAGATTGGCCAAGTGACGAAGAGAGTAGGGAAGAGTCAAGGAGAAGGCGAGTCAAAAAAACACAAGAGTTTAAAGACGAATCAAGAGCCAATTCTGTTTCCCTGACAGCCGTAGTTCATGACTTCAGTTTACCAAGTGATGTTATGCTCATAGGAACCGGCAGCAGTCCTAGCCAGGACAGTAAACAGCAGTCCGCGGTGACTAGAACCTGCAGGCTATGTGGTGTTCATCTTTAACTCATCGTATCGGCGAAAACATCTGGTGACGGAAGCGAATATTGTTTTGGTTGTGAATGCAAAGTATATTTTACCACTACGTAACACTAACATACGTTTCAAGGAGTGTCTTTCGTGATAGATTCACCAAGCAGTTTTAGCAAGGCGTCCGAGATTAGGCCCTATGATTGCACTTGGTAACAGATAGATGTTGCAAGTTCAGCTATTGCCCCGTCTCGAAAATACGGGCTCCATACCACTTGCTTCCTACTGTAAACGTAGACAAGATACAGAATATGCGACTTCGTAGACGGCCATAGCCTAAAACAGTGGAACCCGAGGAAGCACCCAGGTTGGGTACTTTCACCTACGGGTTTGCGGGCCGGGCCTTGTGCCGAACTAACACGCCGAGTGTTGAATCTGTTGGCGGCGATTTCTTTGCCCGTCCTCTCCGTCCTCTCCCTTTTAGTGTGGGCGTTCACGTAGGTAAGATGGTGGGTGTTTGTTCCTTACCATCGTATGGGAAATTTTTCGATCTTTCAAAAATAGGAAGACAGATAGGTATGAAGACATCCCTGCTACGCCGGCCTATAAGAGAATAAAGTCTATTCTATTCAGCCGAGTCTAGTTTACGAACTCCTGTCTCTATCCGAGGTCTGACGGAGGTGGAATAACCACCGGTGATACTTAACGCCGTTATTCACCGTTCTTTTTCGCAAGGGGCCAACAAGCATTGCAAGAGGAGAGAAGAGAAGGAAGTGGCATTGCATAATAAAATCTATAGAACTTCCTGTTTAGATCCACTGCTAGGAGTTTTCACCATAGGTTAGTAATATATATATATATATGCGAGCGTCTCAAGGTAATACGTCCCCATCCTTATCCCGAAAAATCAGGATCATCTCTTCCTAAACAATCTAATAGATCATGTCGTCACTAATAACCAGACAACAGCTCACGGTCGAGAAAAAAACACAGTGCTCTTCCTCAGGCGGGTACAGACGCCTCTGCGTCCGGTTATGTAGACGACGAAGAGTCATTGCTCCCTCGCGACCATGGTAGAGCGGCTTGGATAAATCTGACCGCCATCTCGGCCATATCCGTGGCTACTTGGGGTAAGTTTCAAAGTAGCAGACGTCCATCATAACTGCCGCCTCTTTACGCATCATGTACTTTGTGATTGGGTTTTGGGTCTACTCAAGGCGTTTTTTCGGGAATATTACTTTAAGACGCCGCCCTTGGTAGGGAATCAACTGGTTGCTTCGATAGGCCTGTTGGTGGTCGTACGTCTCGCTCCACTTTGGCCTTTCGATGTCAGTTATGTCGATGAATAGTTTTTAAAACGCCGCGGCCTTGCATATGGAATATTGTAAGGCTCCCGTAAAACTGCTAATAACTGACATCCCATAGCTTTGCGGCCAATAACGTAGCGGCCGCGGCACTCTCGCCTATATTTCCTGTCCCCCTCAAACGCCTCGGCCCGCGCACCACGCTCCTGGGATGGGTCGTGTTCATCGCCGTCGTCATCTCGCTCGGTATACCGGCCGTTCGACCACGGCTCACGACCAGCGTTCTTGCTGAGAGACAAGCCCGACAGCCGATGCTTTCGCTGCGGCCGTTCAGGAGCCCCCTTTCTGGCTGTTCATCGCGTCCATGGCGGTTCAGAGTCTGGCAAATAGCCTCCCAGCCAACCATCTCCCCAGCTACGCTACAGATGTGGACATGGGGATAAAACCTCTAGCGCAAGGATACTCGCTACTATTCACATGGTTGCAGATTTACCTAGCGTGTGCGACCTGTTGCGGGGCGGGGCCATAGTAAATTTGCTAGATCAAATTTCTGAAGCTTGTGCTGTTGTCTTTTATACATTTCCATCTAATTACGGTAAGACTACCTATACTGCCAGATGAGCGCCAAAACGCCGTAACCACAATCTCGGTCTATAAGAATCTCCAATATAATACTATTACCCCAAATCCGCCCAACATGCTAACCCATGGGCTGCGAAGTCCTCCTGCACCTGCTCTGGCTGGGACCCCGCAACACGGTCGATTATAGGTGACGTTGTTCATCCAGGCCGCAACTTCGAAAACCGAGCCTGGAAAGCCTCCAGCCTCGTAGTAGTCAACATTGAGGAAGTTCGGTGCCCGGCCCCATTGTGCCAGGCAATTCTTGGCCGTAACCCCAAGGCTGCCCTGCCCCGTCGCGTTATTTGTGACATTGAGCATAGTGCGAGCCGGCACGAGCAAATCCACCCCCAGGACGGAGAGCTGGACGTTTAGGTTGTGGTTGATGAAGCTGAGCCGGTTCCGAGCATCGTCTGGAGCCAAGCCCGGTGGACGTTGCACATCGCACGGGAAGGTGTTATCGACGGGGTCGAAAGGCGTTTCCCACATCTGTGAGAACTCGTCAAGAAGCCATGGATATTCAGTTTGGTTGGCCATATAATCCATAAACATAACGACCCTCTGGCCGGACAGGATCATCTCCGTCAGAGTAGGCCAACTGGTCAAGTTCATGGGGACGTAGGGAGGCGTGTATACATAGCGCAAGATACCGGACTGTTCTATGTAGGGAACGTACATGGAAGGCAACGAGCTGGCATCGGTCAGGTCATCCTACCATTTTTTCAGAGTCACGGAGGGAAGGGGTTCGCTCACTAGTTGCCGTTGCCCAGCAGAATTGTGACAACGTCGTAAGGGTGCGCGGCCACCCAGTCCTTCACCGAGGCGAGCCAGTTCGTGATGGGGCCGGCATCCAACACGTCGCAGGTCGTGTGGCAGAAGTGTGGCTCGGTCCCGTTCGTGGGCCACTGGATTTGGGCCTGTAGAAAGCGCACGCCATCATCTAACTGCTGCTTCGCATCATACTGCTGGTTGGCGGCGATGTTATTAGGCGTGATGAATGGCGAGTTGTGGCAAGCAACTTCTGTGATATTGCTGTATTTCCGAGTACAGAACTCGACGTAGTTATTGCACGGTTGTGTGTTGGTGGCCTGAGGTGCTGGAGAGATAGTTGTGGAGGTGCCGTTTCCTGGCCGGGTGTCCGTCTCCCTCGCCGAGCCGGTCAGGAAGGTAACTGTCTTAGAAAGCTTCCCTGGGGAGGCAGTAGTAGCGTTGTCAGTGATGCTGATGTGGGAGCCGGTCGGGTCGGATATCGTTGCCAAGCTGTTGGTATGTTGAGTAGACTGTGATGAGAAAGACTGATATATCCCGGTGGGTGTCATGGCCTCACTCAAGGTCAGTGTGGAATCGGTTCTTGTTGTCCTGTCGTCACTGACGAGGATCTGGGCTCGGGCTCCGGCCAGAGCAAGTAGCCATAACGTGCCGAGACGGATAGCCATGGTGGTAAAGAGAATAACGGCAACGCAGCAGCTCTATCATGCAGAGAATGAAGAATAGTGACAGCTTATATTCGACCGTATCATACTCGATAACAACGCAAGCGGAGAGAAGGTTACGATAGGTAGGTAGTAAGATCGCGGCCTGAAATTGACCGTCGGACCATAGTATGTAGCAGGCTAGCAGCAGCAGATCTCCAACTGTCTCTGTCTGCCGATGACTTCACCTATCCGCTGCCCCTTATTGAGTTGAGCGTAGGTATAGCTTAGGTAGGTGGTTGGCAAATGTTTGGTGTTTACAGAACGACCGTAGCAGATCGGTCTGACAGGACCTGGGCACTTACTTGTTGGTTTCTGAAACAACCTTGAATTTCTACTGTAAGCTAGGTAGTACTTGCTACCTACTGCTTTCTATATGCTTGTTACCTACATACTGCTGTACTGTACAGTGTAATTAAGGTATACTCTTATCATACCTACTACCTTATGTATGGTAGTAATCGATGAGCAAGAGCTTTGAAGGATTGTTCGTATTCAAAGCTTGTTCGGGCAATGGCTGTGCACTTCTCTATGGGGCTTATCCTTGAGGACAACGCGCAAGCATTGGCCGGGAAATGATAGCTCTCAACGACCCATCCCAACTGACGTCAAAATTCATACTAATCTTCAGCGCTAATAAATGTCTTCAAGTTATTACACTGGGTATGCGTAGATAAAATATTCTCGAGTACAGACATGTAGCGGAAAGCCTGTAGATACATAGGTGCATATACATGTATGTATATAAGAACACGAAGCCAGGAGGCTATCTGAGACTTTGTGCCTACCGCCGGGGGTTGTCTAGAAATTAAGCTTTGGCGCTATCTTATACCTCGAGAGTACTTCCACAGATCTACATGTATGGCAGGCTAAGGTACATACATATACAGTAGCATTAGACCCGTTCGACAAGGTAGAGGTAGATGTCATATAGTCCTTGCTACTTACTGCAGGGTGCTGATTAATAAACTCTGTTTTCATCTTGTTTCCATGTCTTGTCCAGGTTTGTCCCAACACCGTCAACACTTATTCTCCTCGTTTTTTTCTTGGAAAGAAAAGTCGTGGGGAACAGCGACGGGATTATTCTTTGACGCTGGTTCGAGGTCGGAAATCAGACTGGCGTTTACAATTTTACTGTTTCCCATGAACACAGAGCCGTGTTCTGGCCGTGGTTGTCTTCGTTGACACTTGCTGGTGACAAAACGCTCATTACAGTAGCATGTCTTTGAAATCTTTGCTTCGCTTCCGGAGACGCCCAGGCGCAGCTGATGGCGGAGAACACGACCAACAGAGCGGCAAGTCTTTGGATACCGAGAACAAAGAAAGGCTGAGGGGAGCGACCAGGACAAGACGGAATGCTATCGCTGTCGTGAGCCTCTTCTATCTAGTGGCTATTGTCTTCTTGATTTTGGTAAGAGTGGATGGTTTCGACATTCTAGAGTGGTTTGTTCGTCTGTCTGTTAACCACACGCGAGAACAGGTTGAAATCGGAAATACGCGAGGCAGCCCAATTTCAGCAAGCATATACTTCTTCAAATTAGACCTTACCAATGTTCTTGCCAGATCGGTGCCGACCTCGCTGACTCTGCAAAACTCGCTCGCTCGGACTCTGGGATTGCATGACTTCTATCAGGTCGGCTTGTGGAATTTCTGTGAGGGATACAACGACGGGTACGTGACAGATCGTGGCGCAGTCGAGCGGAGACGTAAGCTGACGCCGAGGATAGTGGAATTAATTATTGCTCGGAGCCCAATGCATCCTTCTGGTTTAATCCCGTTCAGATTCTCCTGGACGAGCTTCTCGCAGGCGCTTCGATCGCCCTGCCTTCCGAAGCGAACGATATTCTGAATATTCTTCGTATTGCGTCTCACGTTATGTTTGCCTTCTTCCTGGCTGGTATTATTCTAAATGCTATTCTTTTGGTCAGTTCCTCAATTGTGCTCTACTCAAGATGGTGGAGTCTCCCGATCGCCATTCTTTCCTTCCTTGCTGCTCTGGTCACCGTCGTTGCCGCCATCCTCGGCACCGTCATGGCGGTTGTGTTCCAAGCTGCATTGGGCTCCCAACCAGAGCTCGGGGTAGAGGCATCGATTGGAACCAAAATGCTAGTGTTTGAATGGATTGGCGCGGGTTTCACTTTTGTTGCGTTCATTATCCATGCTGCTCTAGGCTGCTATTGCACGTCTAGGCGAGACATGCGAACGGGTCGCAAGGGGGGAAGAGAGGCACATGAGATGGCTGGTTCAGTTGGACATAGTTCGGTTGGAGACAGAACCAAAGGTGCCAGCCCTCCTGGATCTGAGGACAGGCAGAGTAAGAGGAGAAGGCCAACCATGAACGGCCAGTGACTTCAAGCATGTTGATCAGTTAGAATCATTTAAATCACTTACGTAGAATGCATAGCTTTGACAGGAAATATGAGGCAGGTTGTGGCAGGTTGTGGCAGGCCTATGCCATTAATGTTATGGCCAATTGGTAAGCATATACTGCATAAATACTGGAATATCAGGCAGAACTCTGTACTAGTGACGATCCCTACATGTATTGTGTCCAAGTTGTGACCAGAGTGTGTACGTTCACTGGAAATGGCTAAGGTATAAATACTAGTAGTACCTATGTGCTTCAGTCCAGTATCCTCGCGAAGCAAAAGCCAAAGATCCACTCATTATCTAATCCAATCCATGTGGGGATTACTGCAACTGGTCTCTATCTGACAGTGCTCTGGCAGCTGGTAGAAAGGTCGATGGTTGGTGCAATCACCTGACTTGTCTGTTCTGGCCCTAGTGCGGTCTGACTAAGGCAATTAGGCATTTCAAAGCAGGGCTCCTCTTTTCTGCAAAGCACCTCCATATGGGCCACTTATGTGCTTCTGCCTTTCTCTCTCCCTCTATCTCTTCCTTCCAACCACCCACTTTCCTCTCACACCTTGCCATCTTTCCCAACGCTCACTTGTCGCACGCGCACCATCTTGCAGGCATCGACCGCTGCTTGCGCAGTGTAGTGTGCATCATCAGCGATTTCCCCCCCGACTTGTTTTCCGACCGAACCGACCGGATTAGGGTGTGCAATAGGACAAACAGACGGCCTTCGCGCGTCGCATTATCTAGCCTACAGTCATTTCCGAAGCAGTCAACACGTGTCTAGTGTACAGCCCGTGCATCGCAACTGTGCTCAAGCATTGTGATAGTATCCATAGGGTAGGTGGGGGGTCTCGGACTAACTAGAAGACGAGATTCTTGCGGTGCTGCATGTCGTGGTGTGGTTTTGGAGGGAATCTGCCTTTTGATTTTTCTCGTCAATCAAGCTAACTTGGTGGTGTTTGGCCTCCTGTGGCTTTGTACATTGCTCCTTTCTCTTTTCTATTCAGAGTGTGAACTCTCATTGTTCTTGAAGTACAATCAGAAATTGATACACATCCCCTTATATTGCCGGCCCATTTGATGAAGAAACATTAACCGGACAAAACTTCTCGCATTACACACCTTCACTATCCACCAGCCACAAATACATACAAAACTGTCCAGCTTACGATACGAGTCCATCCGTACAAGTGCCAACGTCTTCTAACCGACTTCTCTAACTCTCTAGCCATCTCCCCCTCGACCTCAATAGATTGCCTCGTTGCTCAATCTTTGCCTGACCTGTTACCCCCGCAATAGTACTGTAAGGTCGCAGGATCGTTAGGTTAATTCAAAATGACTTCCTCTGTGTTCTTCAAGTTCAAGTCGCAGAAAGAGCCTACCAGGGTTGAGTTTGATGGTACTGGCATTTCAGTTTTTGAACTGAAACGTGACATCATTGTCAAAAGTGGCCTAGGTGATGGCACAGATTTCGACCTTGCCGTCTACACGGATGACGGTGCCGAAGGTAACATAGTCATGTCTGTCATTCCTGGTCTTGTCAACTTTGCTAACAATGCACGATAGAGTATGATGACGATACAACGATTATCCCACGGTCCACGACCGTCATAGCCCGCCGCCTCCCTCCCCTCAAGCCCGGCGCCGGTCGCGCAGCTCGGTATGTATCGGGAAAGATGCCATCGAGTGCGAAGAACTCTAGTCGCAAGGAAGCCCCGGTGAAAGCGCCGAAGCCAGCCACGACCGGCTTGTCGCAGATGAGCACAGCGCTCACCGAGGAAGAGAAAATGATGGCAATGTTCCAAGCCGAATCCGAACAGTGGACAGCGCAACAGGAAGAGATGGCACAGTAAGTTGCTCAAACTAACATGCCTATTTCCAAATAATCAGTACTGACGGTGTCGCAGCAAAACTGCCGTATATAAACCAGGTAGCAAGAAGCCGGCGAATGTTCCGGATCATGAGCCACCGAATGGATACATCTGTTATCGATGTGGGCAAAAAGGCCACTGGATTCAGCTGTGTCCCACCAACGACAACCCGGAATTCGACAATCGCCCCCGCGTCAAGCGCACCACGGGCATCCCCCGCTCATTCCTGAAGACGGTAGACAAATCGGCTCTCCAACAGACTGGGGCCGATGGTGAGGAAGTCAAGCCGCCTTCTGGTCTGATGGTCAACTCAGATGGTGAATTTGTGATTGCAGAACCTGACAAGGCAAGCTGGGAGCAGTTCCAGGCGAAGACGAAATCGTCGGCGGCCGCGCAGAAAGCGGCTTCCGCTGAGGACAAGGAACTCGAGGAGCAAGGATTACTTTGCTCCATCGACGACAGGATGTTTATAGACCCAATGAAGACACCTTGTTGTGAGAAGACGTATTGCAATGATTGCATCACTAATGCTCTTATTGAGAGCGACTTCATCTGCCCTGGATGCCAGACCGATGGAGTGCTCATTGATGACTTAAAGCCTGATGACGAAAGCTCTGCAAAGATACAAAAGTTTCTAAAGGAAAAGGATGCTGCAAAGGTGAAAGAACGATCTGCAAGCCCACCGGTAACCAACGCCGAGCTACGGTCACCACCTGACGCCAAGAAGAGAGAATCGCCTCAACCTAAGCCCACCGAGTCTGAGTCGCCTGCGGCTCCAGAAAAAGCGAAATCGCCTACACCACCAAAAACTGAAGTCAAATCTACATCACCGACCCCATCAAAAGCCCCTGTTGTATCTAATCCTTCCACTGATCCCAGTGATGGACCCAAGGCGAATGAGACCATTAACAAAAAGCGGCCTGCGGATGAACTGCTGGAGAACCCCAAGATTCCCAAAGCGCCGAAGGCCATGCAACGTGCCCAAGAAGGCAAGGAGATACAAAACCCGATGCCTGGGATGAATGGGATGGGTGCCATGCCCAACATGATGCCATTCCCCTTGGGTATGCCTGGGTTTGTGCCACCTAACATGAACATGGGTATGATGGGAATGAACCCCATGATGAACCCCATGATGGGCATGAATAATATGGGCGCTCCCTTCAACCCGGCTATGATGAACGGTATGCTTGGGGCTAATTTTGGAATGAACGGTGGTGGGATGGGCAACATGGGCGGCATGAATATGCATGGAGGCCTGAACGGCTTCAACAACAATAACAACAGCAGCAGCAACAACCACCACCAACAAATGAGACCCAACTTCACGACTCCTAACAATGAGGATGAAGCCTATTTTCGGAAGCCAGTCAATCCTGGACGGCACCAGAATCGACAGCGACGGGTTCGGCCAAGCGACTACCGGGAGCTATGAGCGATGGCGACCGTACATGCATATTTTCCTCAGTTCTTCAACTCCATTGGACACGTTATCGGACACATGCATACACATTGTTTCTTCTCCTGTATAGTAGTACCCACTAGCATCATTCGGCGTTGGCGGTAGAGAAAGAAAGGCAACCCCGGTTGGACAGTCGTCGCGATAAGGAGATTAGGGATCATCAGGCGCCTGGCGTTTTAAGGGATTCGGTTCTACTCAAGTACCCGGGACATGGGTCTTCGAAAAGGTGCGAGGGGCAACGGCAACGGCAACGGCAACGGCAGCGGCAGCGAGAGTTATTGGTTCCTTACCCACTTTGTGGTATTTTGTTGCGTTATCATCGCGATCAGTAGATATGAGGCCCGGTGTTTGAGGGGCGATGGTTTTGCCTATAGGAGAGGGATATCACACGATCCCGATGCCTTTGAGACTGGCGTCGTGCCGGGCCACTCGTGCTTGTTATACGAATACAACGACGAGTTATGACATGACCCCGTCATTCTTTACATATGTGATAACCATCCAACTAGATAAGTTAGCTTTATTAAGATCGAACTGTTCTCTGGTGCGGAGCCAAGTAGATGTTTCTGCTTATCCAAGTCCCACGACTTCAGCAGTTTGCTTTCTGTAGATGTCCTAGTTTGAAGCATGCTATTGGATGGCTCATATCCTCATTTGCCCACAACTGAGCAGTTGGTATCTATGTAGACGTCAGGCAAGCTCGACAGGCACGTACCTGATAGACTCTCTCGAGCCGCCATGTATCAATCAGAGCTGTCAATAACTTTCCCCATCAGTAATAGGAATGGTTCGGAAAATATCAACAATGCACTTTCGGTACGACAATATTATCACACTTGCCGCATCCCAACCAATGGGGGCGGCCGCTCGAATAAGTAGGAGCAGGTATCTACCAGCTGCGTCTGAGGTATGTATGTAATAATAGAAATCCAACTGCTGAGGTACGTAGTATACCAACTGGCTAATTTTGTTCCTCGGCGTGGCAGGTATAAAAGAGCATCGACTCGTAGTAAGCCGTATCTGTCGTACCCTAATTTGACTTCGTGCGACAAGCACTGGCGTAGGGGCGTACAGGGACTTATAGGGCTGTCGCTAGTCCTAAGAAGGATCGTCAAATTTGCCGATTTGTCAACCTCAAGACAAGCTCCGTGTCATCAACAGCACGAGAGCCAATCAGCCCTCACAACACGGTTCGTTCATTCGATCACTCGGGCAGCTCACCGGAACTCTGACTCCTGAGCTACACCTTCTTGAGGCAGTACACTGTTCTGTCTGTAGCAGAGAATCGATTGAAACGACCGACAGCATGGGCTGCCCCCTGAGTGCTGACGGCGGTCCTGCCATGTCTGGCTTGGCCGAGCCGCCGCCAGTCAGCGACCGAATAAGCAGTACTGCCTAGAGGCCTTCTGCCACGTCGGGGGCGACAAAGGTCGATATGATCGACCGTCTATTTCGACGGCAGACCATGTTTGATAACAAGCTCCTAAGCTTTGTGGAATAGCTCTGTGGAAAGTGAAAGAATTCTTCTCGTTTTTCCTCTTCTCCGTTTCAATGTTATCATGAGTGTGGTGGACCGCGTCATACAACAGGTACACCTTCATGTCTACATACAGCCTAGCCAGCGTTAGGACAGGTGCATGAATGCGGTGGCCCACGATGAATAATGCTGGATGGTTTGGCTCCGAATATACCACTGTGCCTCTCGCCGCCGTCGACCACACCGAATCTGTCAGCAGCACCACAGACAAGAATTGCCACACGTCCGGTTGCCGTGTGACAAGGCCGAGTTATCAGCCGAATTACCAACGGAGTCACGAACAAAGTGCTCCAACGCAGGAGACAGATTGGTCAACGCCAGGACGACGGCACCACCCGACCTATCCTCCTGGTTTCACCAACCTTGAAGGGCACGGTGGGCTCAGTCTGCAAGCGCCTTCAAACCAGCCACCGGAATGGTTTTATCGAAATGAACAGGGCCGGTTTGATACTGTGACCGTGCCGCAAGCCGTTCGATATATGCCGGCGGGCTGGACGTACCATGGGAATGCGATGCAACACTGGGGAGACCCGTTGTCCGACGAAATAGCACCGGCCGGCCACGCGAGGCAGCATCATGACCAGCACCATTTTCATGCAACGACTCGCAGCGGCGGACGAGATGGTGGACGGGAAGCGAGTCATGGGTTGAGAGTTCCCGGTGGAAACCAGCTGGCAACTACTCCTTTGCACTCTGATGGATGGCAGCATAGGAACGCCCTAGTAGACCCAACCATCCCAGAGCACCATCCACGGCAAGACCTTGCTGCATGGAAATGGAAGTTAGTCCTCGTTTCCATCAACATCCTGTGGCTAGTTACTGGTAAGTCATGCTTGCACACGTGCCGGGCCGTAGAGTGGGAGACTGACGAAGCTCGATTAGGATATGATGTTAGCAATATCGCCAACATTCAAGCACCGATTTACACGGCATTCCACAACCTCGAGATATTCCCATGGGTTGCTCTTAGTTACTCTATTTGCAGCATCACCGTGACCCCATTGGCTCGGAAGTTATTCAAATTTTATGATATCAAAATCCTCACCACCGGCGGCCTGGCCCTGGTCATTGCTGGCACCTCCGTTGCGGCGGCTGCTGCTAACCTACGACAATTCATCATCGGCCGTGCGATAATGGCGTTTGGAGCTAGCGTTGTTCATCAAGGGTAATCTCTTGCCATCGACTTAGATGTTCCAGCTGGCGGCTAACGGGTACACCAGCATCTTAACTTTCAGCGTCATATATTCATACCCCAGCGAGATCAGCTTAGTCTACGCTGCATATGGTGCATCTTTTGCATTTGGCGTGCTCACCGGGCCCGTGATAGGTTCGTTTGCTTATATACCGTGCTTCTATCTCCCCGGTTCGGGTACTCACCATCATCTTAGGAGCCGCGTTAGCACAAGACAAGGGCGCAACATGGAGGTGGTCCTTCTACTTGTGCTTGCCCATCATTGTCATCGCCCTGATACTGTGCCTATTCGCTCTACCTAATTATTCAGCGGCCACCGGAAAGTCAGTCTCTAGACATTTTAAGGAAATTGATTGGGTTGGACACACGCTGCACGCCACGACGTGCATTTCCTTTGGGCTTGCCGCGGTCTTCTCCGGAGCAGTGTGGCCCTGGGGTTCCGTTCGGCAGCAGGTCATTTGGGCCATATTTGGCGCCAGTGCATTTGCCTACGTTGTACAACAAGCACTGAGCATCGCCACCAAACCCGAGCGGCGCATAATTCCTATTTACCTTTTGAAGAAGCGCGTTGTCTTGTTGACCTTTTTGCCTACATTCGGGGCTGCCGTCACCTACGGTGTAGCACTCTACTACACACCGCTGTTCTACGCTTTTGCTCGCGAGATCGGACCTCTTGAGGCCGGACTGCGTCTCATGTCCTTGACGGCTTTCTTCATTATTTCCATCTTTGTCGCCCACGCCCTCCTCCCCTGGGCGAGACTCTGCATGCCCTTTTACCTGGGCGGTAACGTCCTGCTGCTTACAGCGGCCATCCTACTTCGAACAATTGCTCCCCACTCGTCGCTGCCGGCCTTTATGGGCTTCAACGCGCTGATCGGTGCCGGCGTGGGGATCCAATGGAACTTGTCTGTTCCAGTGTGCTCTGCCGTCTTGGAAGACGCGGAGGAGCGCCTCGACCAGACCACCTTGCATAGCCTAGCCCAGCTCGGCGGAACGGCGATTGCTTTGTCGATATCAGCCGCTATATACCGGAACATCGGCCTCGACCTGGTCAAGAAAGCCGTCAACTTTAGGGGATATACAGATGCCGAGATCCTGGCACTCTTGTCGGGTGCGGAATCCGCGATGCTCAACGCCTTCAGACCCGAAGTCAAGACACTCGTCATCGACGCAGTCGCTGAGACGATCGGCCACATATACTTTGTCGCAATAGGGGGGGCGGCCTTGGCGCTTCTAGCCTCGGTCTTTCTCAGGTTCGAGCCCTTAGATTTACCCCGACTAGTTTGGAGGAATGCGGCAGAGAAGACAACTAAGAAGGCGAGCCAGGGCAAGAACCCCTGGTTGTCGAATTAGCAGAGAGGGTAAGGTAGGTTGATACACCCTCAAGACCGACATAATTAATGGCTTTATCTTCCCCATTCTTGCTCGTTCGCAACGTGATGATGATGATCTTAATGAATGCGGCTATACTCCCGTGGCACCGGTACACTTGCGGTCATACGGTGCCTTAGGTAGTCTGTTCGACATATTGTCTCGGTCTCCGGGTGCGCCGGCATGCATATCGGAGAGGGCCTTTCTGGTATGGCCTTTCGCAGTTGGTTCCTTCTGTGTTGCCACTCCGGAGGCATATACGTGCCTAGAATGCTGTAACATGGGTAATTAATAGCAGGCGAATCATTATATGGCATTGCGGAACAGTCCTGGCGCACATATCACATTAACCATCGTAGTGCTGTATGGGTATCGATGTATAGCTACCAGGTAAGTATAGTATAGATGGTGCTGGCTATAAGTCTAGTGTACATGCCCCCACCTCCCTACCAATTCTAACCCCAGGGTCCATTTACCACGGAAAACATTATGTACTGTTTTTTGTAGCTTCCCCTTGCTTGGCTAGGTATATTGCACGAGTTTGCGAGGGACAAAGTCCTATTCAAGCACTGGGTCGACTAGGTAGGACTCGTTGTATTATCATACCCAAGCTTATCGCCCATCAGCCTTGCTGTCCGCCTCTAGCCAAAGAACTTCAACTTCGCTTGAATGTTTGCTGCATTTTGCTGTATCCCTCTGATCCGCCGTTTTGGTTGTATTTATTTGTTTATCTATTCATCACGTTGATTCAGCGTGTGAAGGAGCTACGTGCCCCTTCCGCGCTTTTCAAGACACTACGGCATCAGACTATAACAAACGCGCTTTCCTTCTTCCTCTGATCCATCTGTAGGCGGCATAGACCTGTCCTGTCTCCGGAAACGAAGAGGTAGAGAAGAGGCGAAAGATTAGAAAGATAAAAATGTCCATCATCATTCCTAGGCCTCCATCAGAGGCAGGGTATATGCTAGAACGAGAAGACCCTATTAGACGTCCTATGGGTGAAATGCCTGTCACCGTAGCCCGACCTCCTAAGAAACCCAAGCAAACACCGCAGGAGGCCGTGGACGAGTTCTGGAGCAAGTTTACAACCCAGACGCCGGGAAAAGGTTTGTGACGTTTTAGATAGAATTCGTGTCGTTCCATCTCATTCATCCCCATTATGCCCCTGCATACATCGCTGCATACCATCGCTGCATACATGGGTGGGGAGCAACGTCGCCTAGACTGACGCCTTCTATTCATCAGCAACAACTGTTATCCCTTCGAACGAGTATGCTAAGCGAGTTGCACGACGGTCGCGAACGGCCGTGGGGACGACTGCGCAAGCCTCATACGAGGAAGCAGCTGCTGTCTGCAGGGCAAAGGTCTCCAAGATCGTCAAGGAGTGTCGTCGTGTGAACCAGAAGTATCGGGATCCGCACTTCGATCTCGAAGTTGACCTGAAGCTGAACGGCCGCGACACCCTCGAGAGTCTGTGCAACACGAAGGAGAAAGAAGACCCGGGCTTTCGGCCGAAGAGCGCCAAGCGCGTCGTCGATATCTTCGACGCCCCGCGGTTCTACATCGATGGACCGACTGCGAACGATGTGCGCCAGGGCCGCGACGGCGACTGCTGGCTCCTCGCCGCCCTGTGCACCCTCAGCAACAAGCCCAGCCTGATTGAGCGGGTCTGCGTGGCGCGCAATGAGCAGGTCGGCGTCTACGGCTTCGTCTTCCACCGTGACGGCGAGTGGATATCGGAAATCATCGACGACAAGCTTTATCTTACCAAGCCTGACTTCGACGAGAGCTTCCTGGAGCGCATACTGTGGGAAGACCGCGAGCGTGTCAACTCGGAAGAGCAGTACCGAAAGACGTACCAGAGCGGCTCCGGCGCGCTCTACTTTGCGCAGTGCGAGCATGACAACGAAACGTGGCTGCCCCTGCTCGAAAAGGCGTACGCCAAGGCACATGGCGACTATCAAGCCATCGAGGGTGGCTTCACCGGCGAGGGTATCGAAGATCTCACCGGAGGCGTAACCACGGAGCTGTACACGACTGATATTCTAGACAAGGAATACTTTTGGAAAGAGGAACTCATGAAAGTCAACGACGAATTTTTGTTTGGATGCGCCACGGGGGTGTGGGGCGTTGGCTGGGGCGAGCGCAAGGGCATCGTCGAGAACCACGCTTATTCCGTCATGAGAGCCGTTGAGATGGATGGTCACCGTCTCGTCTTGCTCAAGAATCCCTGGGGGAGGGGGGAGTGGAAGGGCGCATGGAGCGACGGGTCGAAAGAATGGACCGCCGAGTGGCTCATCAAGCTCAACCACCGCTTCGGCGATGACGGGAAATTCTGGATTTCATACGAGGATCTGCTTCGTAAGTATCAGGCTTTTGACCGCACGCGTCTCTTTGGACCCGAATGGAAGATTACCTCGGTTTGGGCAACTATCTCGGTACCTTGGAGGTTGGACTACCACGACAGGTACTTTGAATTCTCCTTGGCCAAGACCGGGCCCGTCGTGCTAGTACTGTCACAGCTTGACGATCGGTACTATCGTGGCCTCGAGGGCCAGTACCGATTCGTATTGAACTTCCGCCTGCACAAGAAGGGCCAGCAAGATTACCTCGTCCGCAGCACCGCGCCCTATGGTCAAACCCGCTCAGTCAATGTCGAGTTGGAACTCGAGGCGGGCAAGTATACAGGTATGTGCTTTACTGGTTCATCGAGTCTGGTCTGTGCTTTTCGTTGGATAAGATCGATAGACGGGTGTATGCTTCCAATCCAGAATCAATTTCCCGGGGTCTTTGACACCATGCATGCATGGGCACAACTGACTGTATGTGCTCTAGTCTTGATGAAGGTCAATGCAACGAGGCATTTGGACATATTGCCCATAGAAGAGGTTATACGTAACAACGCGCGGGATCGCAGAGACAAGCTCGTAGCAGTTGGCATGTCGGTAAGTATTAAGCTAGGAAACACCGTGAGCCCCAGACTGTTGCTAACATTTTTATAGTATGTATTCCCTGCCTTGGTAGGTTACTGTGTGCTAAGAATAGACGGCTAACGTACAGCAGATATGACTTGGCTCATAGCAAGGGTAGAATGGTGGAAACCGAAGAGGAAAAAGAGGCCAAAAGGGCTGCCGGGAAGCGTAAAAAGGACAAAGAACGAGAGGAGCTAAGAAAAACCATCATGGAAACTCGCCGGTACAGGCATTACCTCGAAGTTAAATACCACAACAGACGGAAGAAAAGGCATGAGGAGGCTACGGCTAGGCGGCGAGCAAAGCGTGCTGCAAAGGTAGAAAAGGAAAGGACTCTGGACCTAAATAGGGAGCATCAAGAGGAGCCCAAAGCCGGGAACCAAAAGCGTGTTCAAGTCCTCTCGCCGGCTGACACCCCTGAGCCTTCTTCCAAGTCTGCGAACAACTCGAAGACAGAATCGCACTCGGATGAGACCGGCAACCCTGGCAAAAGCCATGAATCAACCTCTCCCAAACCCGAGGCGAAGGGCAGTGATGAGCCATCTAATGGAGCGAAACAAGATGCTCCTTCTAATCCAGATAAGCCTAGCCCGGGTGGACCCGACATGCCGGTAAGAACAGCAGAGCGCGACGTTAGTCCCGCCAGCAGGGTCGGTATTCAACATGGAATCCCAAGGCAAGAACAGGAGGAAGGGCGTTCTGACACGGAAACCGGCATCTCATCCCCATCTGAGATCAGCAACACTGAGCTGGATTTTGAACTCAGGCGTCGCGCCAACCAGCCATCTCCGCCACCGCCGGTCCGTGTAGTGCCAAACGCCGCGGTGCAAGAAGAAGAGGACGAGTTTGAAAGCAGCCCTTGGAACGCCGTTGCTACGGTGGGGCTTCGAGTCTATTACAAGGTCAAAGAAGAAGACAAGGACAAAGAGATTGTGAAGCTGCGTGTTGTGCGGCCCAACCCATACGCCAAGACAGGCGATGACGAGAGTGATGACAGCGATGCCGACGATGAGGAGGACGGGAATGAAGTTGGTGATGGCGAGAAGGACAAACTAAACGAGGACGAGGATAAGAAGAAATCATCGATGGGGCTCGATGTCGATGACAGCGCCAAAGAGTAAGCCGTCCGCATTCTATCTTCCCTGTCTTCCCTATCTTTCCTAGGGTTTCGTCACATCTCTTGCGACAGACAGACACTGACCTTTTATTTTATTCTAGTGCTACGCTTGAAGGCAACCAGGAACAGAGGAAGAAAAGCATTTTGTCGCTTGTGCCTCACTGAGTCGGATTCTGTCACCTAGACCCTATAAACTCTGGAAGGCGATAAGCCATGGTCTGGATATGCCCTATGATGGGGTCGACAGTTTTTACGAATAATGACCTTCATGTTACCTCCTATCCTGACATAGCATACCTAAAGTTGATTACCTCAGCAACGAATATGCTTTATTACCTATCTGTATTGCCTACCTACTGGGTAGGTAGCCCACGTGTCAGACAACCACTAGCATAGATGACAATCCATCATAGCTTGTAAGACCACAGTTGAGTACATATACTCTATGCACTTCTCATCTAGTAGCAGATCTGGATAGCTGCACAGGCTGGGGACTGTACAGATGTTCGATTCGGTGTCTGGGTATCTTAAACTATGAGCCTGGCCCAAACAAAAAGCTGACCGTTTTTCCTGAAACGCCGACGCTAAATGCCAATGTAATGCAGTTCTTTTTCACATGAGAAAACAGCCGTATAGGCAAACTTTGGCGTTCAACCTGATCCTAACCTAGCCTAACCTAACCTAACCAAACCAAACCAAACCAAGCTAGACATGAGTCAGACAAAGAGACATCGACCAAGTAGGTATCGGCACCCGGACTCATAACCCGTCTAGTAGTCGCCGGATCTTGACTTGTTCGAGGGAGTCGATATCCATGAGGTCCGCATCCTCGTCTTTCTCACATAAGGAAGCTGTTGCAGCTTCTACAGCAGCGCGGGGTTTCTCCGGCAACTGTGCTACGCGTCCGGCGACGCGTACCAGGAGGAGACGCATCCGCTCGAGCTCGCGCTCCATCTCGCCGTTGCGTGTTACCAGGTTGTCTTGCACGGTTGAGTTCGGTTTATCGTCGTCGTCGTCACCACTCTTGCTGGACTCATCGAAGGGTGCGAGGAGCGCGGCCATTCGTCGCAGGCGCTCAACGCGCTCGCGGACTTGTCGTCGGCGCGCGGATAGAGACGTCAGTTGGGCTGTTAGTTCGGCGTACCGGCGCGCTTCGAGCGGGTGCGAGGATGTCTCGTGAGGCCGTTGCAGGTCCCAGGTGGGCGGGAGAGAAGCGACGGCTTCGTCGGTTGCTGTGAATAGTGATGAATGTTGTTAGTTGAAGTAGGCAGATGTAGAGTAAGGAAGAATAAGTATAAAACAAACGTACTGAAATCGGCCCCGATTCGCAACGACCTCTTCTCCCCCCTTTCACCACCACCGCCGCCGCCGCTGCTATCTTCTTCTCCTTCTCCCCCGTCATCATCGTCCTCGACCCCCCGCAGCGCTCGCTGCGCCTCGGCGTGGAAAAGCCCCTCTATCTGCTCAGCAACATGTCTCGATGCCTGGGGCGCGTAGACGCGGCGCGCGTGTTGTGTCAGGATGTGGTTCAGGCGATAGACGGCGTCGTCGACCACGCGGGCCGGGAGCCCGTACTGTGCGCCTTCGTTGGTTGCGCGCCACGCGGCGGTCGGCTCGAGCAGTTGGGAGAGATGAAGCGTTTGCGTGCTTATGAAGGTGGATTTGTGCGCGATAATGGTTGGTGGCGCCATTCTTCAAGTCATTTTTTGTGTGCTTACATAGGTACTCGTTATTTTTGTGGTTGCGGTGGAAACACTTGAACTCGTAAACACGCTTGTACAGTACAGATACTGCCCCGCGTCGCTGCAAACCCCCACGCCGGCTGCCCCATACGCGTCAATCTAACCTTAGGTCAGTACAGATGTACCTCCTACTATTAGGCACCTACCCGGGAGTCACACACGATTCCCATACCGACCACGCCTTGCCATGCTCACATGGTCGGACAGATTACCCCATGAATAAGGGAAGTTTGCCTTGGTATCTCATTGATCTATTTAGACTTGGATTGGTAATCTCACATAGAAAGCTGACCCAGTAGGTTTGGTGAGTTCTCAATTTTCAGTCCCTGGGTTCGATGTCTCAGTATAGCCGACGGGTATAATGACACCGACTTCATTACCTGGTATAGGCAAACGGACTTAGAGTTAATCTAACGCGGTTCTCGGGACTTCAACCTAGGGCCATGGGTAATACTCACACATTCGAGTTTTCCCCGCAGTTGACCTACAAATAAAGGCAGCCGGGCGAGATAGGGATGGATCTTTTCATCTACATCGTCCAATACACCATGTGCAGCTGCCCGTGACATTGCCTGCTTTCGGAACAAGTGACTCCAAGAGAATGAACGCCATGAATACCTACACGATCCAGAGCGAAGCGACCCGGGTTCTCCACTCAGTATTGCTGGCGGATGAGCGACTCGGCATACCAGACGAAGTCCGTAACGCCGTAAAACGAACATCTTTCGATCCGTCCTCCCTCTCGCAACCGTTCTTACCAGCGCCTGTGAAATGTACCGAGTCGAGTGCTGCCTTGGTACGTCCTAGCATGACATGTAAACGATAGGCACCGGATGGAGGGCTAACCAACTACGATTGGCGGCAAAGTGGGCGCTCCTTGGTACCTTCGGCAACGCCATCGCCGAAGAGCGATACGGCATCACACAGTCATGTCTGGTCAGCAGCGACGTCGCCAGCCTATTTCTCTTCTCCTTCCTGCTGATGCAGGTCGGCGGGAAGTCCGTCCGGGACCCTGATGTCGTGCCACGTTATTCCGTCTACGACCTCACTTCACAGATGGTCCCCTGGCGCCGCCTCGTCACGAATGTCTACCCGACGCGTGACGGGCGGTGGTTTCATCTCCATGGCGGTTTAGACTCGGACAAAAGTCTGCGTATGCTAGGTCTTCCCCCGCGCGCCGATGTCACGGACGAGATGGAGGTCATCAGACACCTATCGGAGAAGGTCGCCGAGCACGACGCCGAGTGGTTGGACATCGAGGCGAACGAGCACTGGCGGCAGGCCGGCAGCATATGCCTCACGCCCGAGGAATACCGTGAGAGTAAACAGGGCAAGGCGGTTGCGGATGATTCGCTGTACACCATAGAAGAGTTTCCGAGCGAGAAGCTCCCCCCCGTGCCTTGGCCAGCGGTAAAGTCTACGTCCTTTCGGCCGCTGGAGGGCATCAGAATCGTGGACCTCACCAGAGCCATTGCTGGACCTACCATTGCTAGACTCGCTGCGCTGTTTGGCGCGACCGTCGTCCGAGTCTCCAACACGGAACTGCCTGATTTGGGCATAGTCTTGTTCGAGAGCAACCTGGGAAAACGGGATGCCCACGTAAATCTCAGAACGGAGGAGGGACGGAAGGCATTACAAGAACTAATACAGGATGCAGATGTAGTTCTGGACGGTTATCGGCCTGGTGTGATAGAAAGGCTGGGTTTTGGCCCGACATATGTGCATGAGATAGCCCGTAGAAGAGGTAAGGGGATCGTCTACGCACGCGAGAACTGCTATGGCTGGAAGGGGCCGTGGAAGCACCGCAGCGGGTGGCAGCAGGTCAGCGATGCCGTGACCGGGATTGGCTGGCTATTCGGCCGCATGTGGCATCAGGGTGAACCTGTGATGCCCTTCCTCCCGAATTCCGATTTCCAGACCGGCATCGTGGGATGCATCGGGATTATGAACGCATTGCACAGGCGTGCCAAGAACGGCTGCAACTATCTCGTGTCAACATCTTTAAATCAGCTCAACAGCTATTTGATATCTCTGGGCACACAATCGCCCGACATTCAGGAGTCCTTCCGTGAGAGATGGCCCGACATGCAATTTCGACACTACGACGACCTACATCGTCAGATGCGAGTGGTATGTAGCAGTTCTATGCAGGTCCTCGCAATCTTTGCTCTTGCTAACAGCTCGGACTCATCAGTTCATAAGTTCCTTGCCCAAGGTAGCGCCTGAGCTTTTTCAGGCGAAAAACTTCCGTTCGATAAAAGCAGACTTGGGAGTTCCGGATGAGGATATGGTGTTCCTTGGGCCGGCCGTGACCTATGACATCACCGAGTTGAGGTACAGCTCCGGTAGCTGCATGCGAGGCACACACAGGCCTGAATGGCCAGAGGGCAACTTCTGGGCTTAGGCGCCCATATTCTGAATTGCTATCACCATGTCAATAGCCTGTACAGGTCTTAACAAAGTCTTTAAAATGAATAAAAAAAAAATTTACGGCTTAGAGGGCATCGAACGCCTATAAGAGCTTCATGCAATCCCTAATTTCTCACGGCCGTCTGCCGTCTAGTAACTATACAGCCCTATCGTGAAGCCTTGATCATGGGCCCCGAATGATCAGGACCAACCCCTGACGTGCTTGCATAGCTGTCTTCCTGTTCGCTTCCGCTCTCACTCTCATCCTCATCCATAGGTTCATGTGCGTATTCCACATTGTCGTCATTACACAACCGGGCTTCTTGCTGTGTGCTCCCGGCCAGGTCAGGTGTAGCAAACGCGGCAGAGACTGTTGGAATAGGCTGTGATGGAGTAAAGGGGCTCGGTGGGGGTCGCGGGTGAGTACCTATCCCTTCCCCGTGGGCTCCCCTAGAAACCGAAAGGTTCGGAATAGAATCAGGCCCTTCTGCTTCCACTGTTGCGATAGCAGCTTGCCATTGCAATGCCTCAGCTGTCATTCGTTTGCGGGACCGCGGCGACCACTCGCGGGCACGCCGCAGTTTCTCATCAAATGACGTCATATTGGAAAGTAGTAGCTTGGCCTGTGGCTGGGGTACGGAGAGGCTCTGTTGTTTTGGCTGCCGTGGTTGGTCGTTCTCAAGCCGTTGCTGGGTCCGGATATTCGCCTTGGGCAGCCTTGGGATGGTCGGCCGACGTATGGGATGCTTGTTCCTCACGACCGACCTTGCCAGTTCACTTCGAGCCAGCTCTTCTGCAGATATAGGGGCGTTGGAACACTTCTTATATTGGTTTTGGTAGGTGCAGTTAGCACAAGCATGTCTCAGGGTACTGACGGCCAAAACCGACGGTGGCGCAACGACACACCGGGCGAAAGGGCCGTTTCTCAGGCGACAGTTTCGACACGGATTGGGATTCACCTGTCCACATAAGTAGATCATGAGAGAGCTGTAGTCATGAGCTGTTCGTGGGACAAAACCACCTTGTTGACGGAACTGATTCCATTCGACCGGCCGCAACGTAGGCTGGCCAACCAGGGCCCTAGCGAGAGGGTGTACAGGCACCTCGGCATTGCTGAACGCAGGGGGCAAGGATTGCAAAGCGCTTTGCCAGGCGGATATGTCGCTACGTATGCTCCCATCTCTGCCTCCATCTGGTTGGCCCTCACTCTCCCTTCGACTTGAGGTCGCGGTGGATGAGGACCCAGGCCCCGACGCTGATACACTTTCCAGTGCTTCCGCAAACGGTAGTGTAGACAGAGCTGCGGCTGGTATTTGCGTCTGCCTTCCTATCTGAGGCTGAGGCTGAGTCTGAGGTTGAGTCTCCAAACTGTCATGGCCTGGACAGGGTGATTAGCACAAAATAACTACGGAGCGAATCAACTACTTACGAACAGATGGCGATTGTGCATTATGGGTTTTTGGGCTCGAGGCTCGATGAGCATACCAGCTCGCCGTCGCCGCTTTGGCAATCGAGTTGAAGTCTGCTTGCCTATCTCTCCCCATTCTCACCGCACAAGATATCGGCGTCCCTTGTGTTTGTTTTGACAATCAGAGAGTCCAAGGTTGGTCGCGATTTAGGTCCACTTGTACGCTGCAAATGGCCTTCTTGGGAAAGAAAAAAAAAAAAACCGTTTCTTGTGCTTGTGTGCTTAACGGTCGTCTGTGAAGGGCTCTAACAACTTGAAGTTGGTTATATACCACTGTCCCAAGATTGTTATCCCCCAGCTCCCTTTGACGTAAACAACAATATTTATTCCAAGGTAGGTAAGTAGGTAGTAGGCAGGTACTTCTTACTGTATTGTAATCGTAACATACGGTACCTAGGTATCTAATCTAATTTATTCTGCTATCTACATACAAAGGTACCTACTCGGAATGAGTAGCATCTTTGAGCCACCCATTTTGGCTTAGTGTTAGTGTGTTGTGAATACAGTAGGAGGTACCTATAGTCTAGGCTCAACAAGGTAAGGAATATACATAGTACATACCTAAAACCTCAATTCTTGGCACACTCATAAAAGTGTCAATGACTACAGACTTAACGGTACAGCAGTACTAGTACGCTGGGTAGCTGCCACTACTCATAACAACTGAAATAATAAAGCTTCCTCGTCATGCATCGCCCGGTAGGCTCTTCGATCATGATACGGCACAGCTGTTCCAGCTCGACACCGAAGGGTCATTCATGGGAATCTGCCGCCTAGCCGAGTCTGGAGCAGCCCGGCCGACGAATTCTACGTGCTCCCAAAAACGGCCGTCGTCTGGCCCTCTTTGTGAATCCTTCCACTCGGAGCGCGGCGGGTATGGGGACCTGTCAAACAACAGGCGAAGCGAGTATCTTTGTATATCTAAGTTTTGGGACCCTATATAGCTAGGTTGGATGAAGTTACCCCTCTCGATCCGAACGGCGTATGACTTGGGCCGGCAGGCATCATCGGCCAGAAACCCGTTCATGTTTGCAGCATTTTCGGGGTGCATTTCCGCCCAGGGATGTGCTCGTGCTCGCCTGGCCAATTTCTTCGTTAACGTGATCTCCAAGTCAAGGCGACCGAGAAGTTGGGGCTGGCCAGCGCGATTCTTGGCTGATACGGTGGGAGCCGGACCCGCTGGGATCTGGCTGGATGCGCTGTCCTGCCGTTGAATTGTCCTCCATTCGAACTCCGCAAGTATCCAATAGCTTAGGTTGGACCGGCATTGTAGCTTCTGGACATTAGTGATCAGACCTAAAGCGATTTTCAAGAGCATGCATACCTCGCCGGTGCCATCCGCATTGAACCTGATAGATCGGCCGTCCCAATCCCAGTACCAATCCTCCTCGCTGCAGAGGATAGAACAGAGTGCCTCGTCCATATTTACGGAAAGACGCGCAAGTGATAATGAATTGGTTTCTTCGTCAATTCGAAGAAAAGGAAAGACGAGGAGGAACGGACAGAAAAGTCGAGGCAAAAGGGTGCGTACTACACGGAACGTCACGGTGTTCTCAGTTGTGTGGAATTGCTGCCCGGTGTAAACTCGGCCGCAATATCCCATGCATTCATCTCATTGCAATGCTGCTTTGCGACGGTGCGTAGATGGATGCACCCTCGCCTCCACCGACGGCAAAAGCTTAGATCGACGTTCCTCCAGCAATGCAGATCAGTCATGCAGATATTAATAGGCTGAAACTTCAAATGAATCCCACAGGCAAGCCACAGGTTACCGACGACTTTTCAACCGACTTCCAAATTTGAAAGGAGCAGGGCCCACTTCAGCCTTAAAGACGCCGTAAAATGCAGGGGACGTATCCACCACGGGAGCTACTGTAGGTGCGTGCTACAGGGCCTTTTAGCACCGAGCAGCCTGGACGTGAGGACAAGCCGGAGCCAAGCTTTTGATATTGTATTACTGATTGTCTACCTAGGTAGCCACATGCCTCGTCCACCAGAGCGAGAAAACCTAGTATCTACTACGCCATGTTACTTCTTCGTCTCCAAACCACCCAAGGTCGGTCAAGCCTGCTGCGGCGTACCTTTCACATTGAGCCAGCTATACCAATCGACTGCCCCGAGAGCCCGGATAGCGTCGTACGCTGCTGTGTCTGTGATATCAGCACAGTTAACCGCAAATTTGACCTTGCCCTGTTGGATGAGTTTGGCCGGTATCAAAAGTTGCAGCCTCGCTGGAGTTACTCGTGCGATTGTGCTGAGTAAAAGCGTGTTGTCGGCCGTGAAACCCGAGCCACCGACATATTGGAGGTATGCCGGTCTATTGGGTGCTGCAAAGCAAAAGGTGTTAGCTTCACCGTGGATACAACCTATACGGCGGGCTCTAGGTGTTTACCCCCGTTATTGTCCCATAGAGGCGTGCAGCCATCGTCCGCCGTCTCAGGAACCCACGCTTTGTTGAGAATATCGAACTGAGTCTTTGATACAGCCTGCACGGCACAGACCCAAGGGGCAGGCCATTCGCCCGGTGAAGGGCTTAGATACGCACCGGGCCCCAGCTGGTCGATCCTATGAGAAGGCCCCCCCTTCGTATCGTACGTTAGGAAGTTCCCGGCTTTCATGTAAAGCTGGGCTTCGCCCTGATGGACCAGAGTCAGTATGGTAGGTCTCATCCGGGGCTTCGGGTCTTCGGGTCTTGACAGACTGGGCTAACCCCTCTATAACCGATGAGGAGGCTCGAGTCACGCTTCTCTAGAGCAGAAGTATCTGGGTGTAGGGGAGACGCTGTCACAGGGGACAGTGTGAGCGTGAAGAACGTCCATAGCCTAATGCCGGAAACCATTCTGAGAAAAGCCGACAAAGATATAAACAGATGCAGGTTATCAAGAAACCAAGCGTAGAGCTTTCCTGTCCTCAAGCCAGAAAGTGTATAGAATGAACTTCCAAGGAACTCGAAGGCATTTAAAACGTTGGCCAGAGAATGTGCATTTTCCTAGGCCAGCTGGCTCAGAATTCGGAGGCCGCAAAACGTGATTATGAACAAGCGGGCCTTGTCGATGAACGTAGGTCTAAACGTAGGTCTAAATTGGTAGATATAAATTTAGAGCTATTCCATCAGCAGTCAGACTGGGAGATCGATTCATATGATTACCGTTGAGGGATCTGTAGGAAGTGTTTCACGAGTCGAGTGGCGTCCGCAGGTTGGCAATTGCTTGCCGAGGGACTCCTATGGAGTATCAAGCCCCTGTAAGTAACGGGCACTTGCCAGGTCCCTACTCCCGAATCCTTTGGTTTTTTGGTTGCGAATTCATTCTCAAGTCGTGTGGTAGGCATTATCTGTATGTCAGATGGCGAGGCAAGAAAACGCCTTACCTTCGTCCCTACAAGTCCAAAAATATACCTGTACTTTGATGTAACCGTATTGCATGCTCTACAACTTCATCTAGAATTCAAGGATATATTATCTATATTTGTTTTCAGCCTTTGAACCAGCCGGAAATCATTACAGGGAACTGCATCTATGAGACCATGATGCTAGGGAATCCACGACATAAATATTAAGCTCCTATTCTACCTTTGAGCGCAAGGCTTCCCGAGTGTCTATCTGAATGGATATATACGTGATAGACCGGAGCTCGATTTCACGTCAGATATCTCTAGTTTCTCCCTCCTTCTTACTCTTCTACAGCTAGACTCAGCTGTTCGTAGAAGACTCCCCTGGACCACGGAAGGTCTCGCAATATGGTCACCGCCGCTGGTTCTTCAACAGCAATTGCTCTTCTCTGCTACATGAGTGCAGTGGTAGCAGACCAGCCGTCTCAGATAAATGGTCATTATATGAATCATCCTCACCTGCGTGCCCCACGCCAGTTGCAATTTAGCAACTCTTCCGGCCTTCCTTCTAGCACCTCATCTAGCATTTCATTTAGCAGTTCTGACAGCATTCCACCTAGTACTTCGCCCAGCATATCATCTATCAGCTCTTCTACCGTTACTTCTAGCGTCCTTTCTAGCCTTCGTTCCAGCACCACTTCCCCCACGCCTCCCGGTAATTTTACTACCAGCTCGTCTTCCTTTGGCTCGTCGACGAGCCTCTCGTCTGGTTTGAGTTCGACTTCCGTGATTTCATCAATACAAAGTACCACGACCTCGACGACACCCGTAGTTATCACCGTAAACTGGAGCACGGTGTCGGCTTCGACCACAAGCTCGGTAGCCTCGGCAACCCATAACTCAAAAGGGTGGCCCGTAATACCGATTCATAATTGTTGGTTTTGTCTTCCAGGGAGAGATGATGGCGGCGGCATCATCATTGCCGGCGTGACTGGCCCAGGGACTATACCGCCCCCGCCTAGCAACGTAGCGAGCTCCTTGGGCTTCTCCCAGAATATCCCGTCCATTACGCTAGACCCCGAAGGAAACCCAAGCTATCCCTCAACGGAGCCCACGTCATCACCATCACGGTCACCTACGACAATGTCCACGATCACTCAGTCGTCTTCTTCCGGGTGTACTCGCACTACCACCGGCTATGACTACTACGTAACTTGCACAGCATCTGCGACGGACCCGTTACGGTTGACATCCTCGACGAGTTGTGTCACATCCACGGTCACCACAACAGGGTGCGAAATCACTTCCACGGCTTCAACAACGACCGTGGCAGCGTGTCCCGCCTCGGTCTCTCGAAGTGTCAGCTCCGCCGATGACTCCCAGGCCTCGTCCGCCCTCACCGTCGTCGATGGAACGACGATACCACTGGTTTTCTTTGTGGACGATACGGCTACGCCGGCGGGCTTTACTATCTCATATTTTGGACCCATATTCACCAATAATTCCACCTCCATTTCCACTCCTACTTCCGTATCTACTTCATCTGCTTCCACCTCTCGTGGTACCTCTGTTCCCCCAACGTCAAGTCCCCCAACGTCAAGTTCGTCTGCATCTCCTACAGCGAGCCCCTCTGCTTCATCTAGCCCAAGTCCTTCTGGTTCTTCTACGACGGCCCCATCTACTTCGAGTACAACGGCGGCCCCGACGCCCACCGCAACCTGGTACCTTACTGCGTACGATGTGGGTTGCGACAGCCTGGACAGCTCGAGCGACTTTTCCTACGTAAGTACTTTATCGGTCACTATCTACGGCCATCCCAGCTAATACCACTATCTTCTTAAATCATAGTATACTCTCCAAGGCTACTCTGAACAGAGCCCCAATGAACAGTGTAGCAACGTTCAGAGCGGTCTACCACGGAACTCGGACACGAGCGACTCGTGCGAGTGGTTCACGAATGGCGGCTTCGACGGCCCCAACGATTGCAGTCAGGGCACCTTCACAAAGCCCAAATCGTTCCGCATCAGAAGTGGCTTCTGCACTATCTTCGAAGATAAAGGCTGCCAGGGCGGCAGCAACGGTGTTGATTCTTCTTCGTACGGTGGCTGCACAAACGTCGGTGATGCCTTTGTCGACTTTGACTGGAACTCTATCTCATGTTTTGCCATCGACTAATTAGATTTTGAGCGCCGAAAAATTGTGGGAGGCTACGGAGGAGAGAACATTGCAACACGTCAACTGTATTTGCCCTCGCTTTTTGCTATCCCGTTACGATGGAGTGAGTCTCGACTATGATTATTTTCTTTATAGTTCATTCTTAGAGTCTCTCAGCATGCTCTGATACGGGGGCCAATACAACACGAGCTCATAAACAACTAGACCATCAAAGCACATATGCTATTTTTGTTTAATAAAGATATATAAGCCATGTGTAGGCTGCCTCACGGGTTGGGGAATATCGGCCGAGACAAAGGAACCTCGAAGAGTATGAATGCACCAAATCATGTGATCTTTTGGCCTTGTTTTACCTTCCCCCCGGAATGAGATTCTTTATGCTGGCGGGAAGATTGACCTCCGGGTTGTTTGTTGGCAGAAGCCATAGAACTTTTTATAAGGGCGGAATCCCATTCGCCATTGTAAGAAAGAGCGAGCACGCCAACGTTCCCACATTCGCAGCCAAGCCGCTTCATCGTAACGCTTCACAAGACCAAAACTCCCTCAAAGTTCAGGTTTCTAACCTCAAAGAGATGAAAACAACCCAAGTTTTCAGTGCAGCGATCGCTGCCTCCTCCCTTTCGCTATGCTCTGCTTCGGCGTCGGGCAGACACTCGGTTAACGGCTTGTTCGAGTCGGCTCCAAAGCCCGTCCAGGCTGGGTATATCGGGCATTGCCACATTTGGATGCAAGCCACGGCAGGCATGACCTGTCTCGAGTTCATCGAATTGACCCAGGTCGGGTCTCTCGAACAGTTTTATATCTTCAATCCCCAGCTGGAAGGAGACTGTCAAAAGAACTTCTGGGCCGGTTACCACTATTGTATTAGGCTTAGTAAGTCCTACCAGGCAATCCCTACTACTATATGCTCCCGGGTTGTAGTTTAAGCTTTCGGTCATGTTCACGGCTGACGAGACTATAGGTGAACCTGAGAGTAGTTGATCCCCGGGCCCAATAGTTCTTGGAGTCAGCTCTGTGGCCGACTCCGGTTGTCTGCTTATCGGAAAGTACTACAGTTTGGGGATGCATGGCGTCGTGTACACATTTTCTTATGCTACCGAGCAAAGACGGTTTTTTCTCTTTTGGCCTGCAATAATTTTGCTATACGTATTTCTGCAGTACTTAAAACAACGGGTTTTGGGGACCCCGCCGCCGTTCGAACTCTCAAGTTGCAAATATCACTACATGTACTTAGGTATGTACTATACCTAGGTAGATACATCCTAGGTATCATGTGCCTATCACGCCACCTGGATACACAGTGCTGACTAACCAGATCATATCGCGGTTTCTCTGTTTATAATCTTCACCTGAATTGCAGCTATTTCGGAATCCGGCTTCATACCACGTACTTTGATCGGTGCTTCTAAGCACAAGCAACGTTGGACCTTTCCTTCCTTAAACCTAACATACTTAAGATGGTCTAATATGGTGGGGTTAGGGATAAGATATGAAACACATGGCTTCCTCGTGGCTATGGGTCCTTTCCCTCGAGATCCGGGGTAATGGGAAGGTAGTGTGTCTTAGGTCTTGCCGTTCGGAGACTTCAGATAAGATACTATAGTACCTGAATATTACATGCACACACGCAAGGTTGCTCTTTACTTTTTCTAACCCACATCATTAGACGATGTCGGACGCATGAAACAACGAATGATTTTCATTCTTTCCAACCTAGCATGATACCAGTAGGTATCAGCTACAAACCTACATATATAAGGTACTGTTAGATCACCAAGCATGGCGTACCCTTCCACGGCTAGGGCTAGTGAAGGCTCTTGTGCCAGCTCCCCGACCGCCAGTCTAAAACCGGCACCACTCCGCATCCCATCTCGCAAAGCGGCAGTCGCCTTTCACGATAGTGATGCTGACTCGCCTGTGACTGGGCTTGCTGATGGTGCCAAAGAAGCACCAATGTCCACGGAGCCTCTAGAAGCCCCAAGTCAACATCGTCGACAAGGTATCACACGTATCTTGTCACACCAACGCACCACTGGCCCTAAACTAGAGCCATTATTGTCAAAATTCGAGATCGTCGGCACCACCAATAGTACAGATCCTACTGCTTCATCGCGTTGTTCTGCGAGCTCCCCTAACAGGCCAAGCGTCATCCAACAGCCTGCTAGATCACATCATTCCCTTCATCCAGACGAAGCCCCCCAAGTCACATATCTCTATTGCAAGCCTCCCACCTCAGATCAGCGAACGATCCAAGAACCCACAGTCTTAGTCTCGAATTATCCCAACGGTCACTGTAACCCAATAAACGGGAGCCTGGTACATGGTAAAGATGCCGGAGTAAACGGACGACTGATTCCTACTTCCTCATCGTCTCAGCCCGTGTCTAGCAGTACGGCTTTACCAACCAGCCGGCGGCCTGGCTAGGACCCAAGCATCGTGGCAGGCCGTCGAAAGCTATTCGAACCAAACAGTCGTAAGTGCTCCAAAATATCCAATTCGCAAACCTTGTCCCGAGCACGCATTGACATGTGTCTCAGCTTCCACAATATCAGCAATTCCACTTTTGAAACACTCTAGCTCATTAATAGATCCGAAGAAAGCACACATGAATCGCCTACCTAAGTCCAAGTCTTTCCACAGAAGCTCCCAGCCTCATGTACAGTTCTCATCCGCTTCTAATAAAGCCCCCTATGCTGCAATGGAGCCTTGCCCGAACGAGGAAATGAACGAGCCTAAGCCAGCTTCGGCTCTATCCAAAATACCCTCTCAACAGAGACTAAGCGTGGCGGGCCTCCGGAGGTCATTTGAGAAGCACACCGAGCCGTTTAGTTTATCAGGGAAAACCGGAGAAGCTAAATCGAACTCTAAACCTCCAGAAAACGCCACACGAGAGTGCATGGCCCCAACATCTAATACGAAGTGGGAACTCCTAGAGCTGCCCGTCGGGGAACCCTTGACTTCTGGAGCGGGCTTGGAAGCGGATAAGACAGTGGTTGAACAGCCATTCTTTACACGATCTGCGGTGAAAACGGTAGAACATGGCTGGACCGCCTCCGCACTGGTGGGTAGCAGTAGCTCTGACCGACAGGGACAGAATCGCAAATCCAAGGCCCTGCTTGGATCTCCAGGACGAGACCCTATGTCCCACTCTGTCAAGGAAAAACTGCCTCACGCGCCTCACCAAAAGGATGCCAGTGTCGACAGCCACCCATTCCCTAAGGGCGGTGCCGGCGAGAAACAGACGAATACTCCCATACTAAAACCTCTAGATCCCACCCGAGGGCTGGGCGGACTAGATGGGATGGACGGTGACGTTTCGGGTACTGGCAAACGTTCGAATTTGTTGTTCCCTAGTAGCGGGGTTGTTTCTGGGGCTGGGAAGGTTTCGCAGCTCCGAAGGCTTTTTGAGCAGTCCTCTAGGCGGATATCAGCCGCCGTGCCATTCGCTAATCTACGTTCCAGATTGAGCCAAGAAGAGCCTGTCGCTGGGACGCCGGGAAACTATACTTTAGATCTACCTAACGATTCCGGATCTACTCTCTCCACACATACTGCCGCGCGGAGACTAAGCGTTGTACCGTCACTCACCACGGAGATATCGATAAATGATTTCTTCTGTGACTTTAGCGACAGCAACGCATGCGAAGACAGCTCAGTTTCTGCATCGCCACGCGGGGCAGTAGCGAGGAGACAGGCCCAGGCAAGGCAGGAGTCTCCAGTGAAACACCGCATCCAGCAATTCGAACACTTGAGTCGCGAATCCCTGAATCACGGCAAGCCCGAATTTAGCAAGCGCCCGCCTATGTGCTTGAAAGACAGGAAAGAAAACGGCACACAGGATGCAGGTCGCGGTTGGTGGCCGATTCATAAGAGAGGAGCTGCGATCTGGCGAAGAATTTCAAACTCCTTCGGCCGCTCCTTGGATGGCTTCAAAGATTGCCCTGGCGGCTATGAACAAATCACTCATGCTCACAGGCCAACTTCAAAAGCTAAACCTGAGTGCTCATCATCTTCAACAGCTGATGCGCGGCATCGTCGTCGTTCAAGCTCGTTTGGCTATAGATTGTGTCGTGTAGCGCACACAAGCCGTCTACACACGCCGTCGCCAGATATCGTATCAAGTTCAATGAGTACCAGTTCCAGCCACTCACCTTTGGACGCTTCTCGCTCGCCACTGCGCCTAGGCAAAGGTTTGGCAGCCAAAACTCGCCCTACCAGTAGGCTCAGCATGTCTGGCGGGGTTGGACTGGACGGGCAACTGCTATCCAAAAATGTGAAAGGCAAGGAACACGGATCATCCAGTCCCAACACGCCCCAGGGTGACCCCGATGCGTTACTTAAAGTCATGCAAGAGCAGTCGGCAGAAGAGCGCGACCGGCGCCAGCAGGAGGAGAAGTACTTGCGCCGGAACAGAAAGTCACGGCGCCTAGCGAGATGGAAAGATAAGGGCAAGGCACTCATAGTCGACCTGGCTCCTCACTCTGCAGACGGCACCTCAGCTAGTGAGGCGGGAAACGAAAGCTCTGACAGGGGTAAGGGAAAAAACAGGGGAAAGCAGGGAGAACGGCGGCTGAAAGAGACCAAGGAGCATAGAAGGAAAACGAGAAAGCAACACATCAATAACACAACGCAGAAAACGGAATCAGGCTTTGCCGTGTTCGAGACCAAAGATGTCAAGTTACGGCACCCCAAGCCCTCGCGTCCTGGCCAAGTGCGCAAAATGGCTAACATGTACAAAGAAACAGGGAACAGTGGAATGAGCCTCAATAGTAATAGCAAGGCAAGTAGTGGGACCAGTGTCGGGGATAGCCGGCAGGGTTTCAGACGGAAGGCAAGCAGTGCTCTGGGCCTCAGAGGTCGTAAGGGCGATACGGGCTGAGACGCTAAACTTGCGGTCATACTTGCCTAAGTGAGTTGAGTGCAGGGCTAAATGAATGCAGACTAGAAGTGGGTGAATAATGAATAGACATAATAATAGCTGATGTAAACATAACGGCTTGGGAGGTGTCTGGTGTTGCACCACGAGAAGGTAATATCTCGGTATCAGTACAAGACTAACGAATACAGTGAGAAAACTATATCACCAGCAGTAACTCTGAGTAGGCGATCATGTCCATGGGCTATAATGCCCCTCTTTGGACACAATGGACTGGTTGAATAGCATCGGCAGCACCTACACAAGAGATGTGACCTGTAATCACAACCGTGAAAAGCGATGTTCCAATATGCCAATATCGTGCGGCTAGTAGGACTAAATCACCCTCTATCGAGGCATCGATGTCCGCAGACCTTAGGTCTGCCTTACATTACATCATACATTCCGTTGCTGCAATACGTACACACTAAGACACGAACGCTAACAGAAACTATACGCCTATAGGGAGGTCTGCTTTATTCACTGAGGCCCATACCCCGGCCGATTTTCCGCGCAAGGGCTTTCTTCAAGTACCACTCGCGTGCTAAGCTACGCGTTGTCTTAGCAAACACAGCCGGCGATATCCGGCCCCGCTCGACGGCACGGCCGAGCACGAAAATGGCATCGCCCAGCGCACGCTCCTCGGCGACAACCTCGTACAACTGGTTGCCAACCACCGTGGGGGCAACTAAGAGATCATCGATAAGCGGAGGCTTCTGCGCCTTGCTGTTACTGATGACGGCGTCCGCTTCTTTGAGGGCCGATTGAAGTGCGGCCGTGTTGGAAGCTAATAGAGATGATAATGGAGAAAGGGCAGCCGAATCGTTCTGTAGGTTTTGTAGGGCGGTGAGCATGGCGACGCGCTGGGCGGCCAGGCCGGCAAGAGACGACTCGTTCTGCTGCCGAGCGCGCTGACGCATGGCGTACAAGGTCGAAGCGAGTTGGCGCAGGAGAGCATCCTTCTCCGGGTTGGGTGGGATAGGGGGGGGTGGAAGGTTGGAGGGAGACGGGAGAGGTAGCGTAAGTGGCTCATCCATGAGATCAGGCGGTGGTGGGGGCTTGGCAACCGGCTGCGAAGCTGGCTGTTGAAACGGTTGAGGTGCTGGCATCCAGCTCGGGGGGAGGGCGTCCCGGTAAGAAGGTGGTTCAGGGGCTCCTGAGCCATATGACTGTCGTCGATGTTCATTTGTTTGGGGGATGTCGTTAGGATAGCCATGTCGTTGCCGCTGGTTGTGATACTGTGCGTTTGCAGGCACTTGCGCGTAAGTCTGGGGTGGTAACTGGGCTTGCACGTGTACCGGTGACTGAACATATGGTCGAGAAGCTTGTGGTGGTAAGGGTGGCGCGCTATCGTATCGTGAGGTACTGTTAGACTGTGGCGTGGCCTGTCGTTCCAATTGGCTCGGATGATGCTGAGGTCGTGGTTGTTGCGGTGGTCTCATCTCGTGAGAAACTGGAGGAAGGGAAGGCCCTGCACTGCGAACAGCCGGGCTTGAAACAGTCTGGGGGAGGCCATTGCCTTTTGGCGGGGGAGGAGGAGGTCTTAGGTCGCTCGGATGTGGTGACCTGGGTGGCTGCGGATCAGGCCGAGCTATGTCGGGAGGTAGGGGGGGAACCGGAGGAGGTGTCTGTGGTTGTGATGTTATAGGCTGTTGCGGAGCTTGTCGAAGCTGTTGACGCGAAACGACAGGCGGCTCTTTTGCAAAGACATCTCTTAGGATGGCCAGGAAGTCCAAGATAGTAGATTTCTACCGGATACTATGTCAGTAGTGCTATACGGCAGGTTGGAGCATAGTCCGGACTTGGCTTACATCCCAGAACTCTGTCCACCGCACCAGATAAGGGTGGTATATTCTTCCCTGGTGGTCGACATGTTGGCCAGGGCGCACCATCATGGTTTCTGTAGGCGTCACATAGCCCAACGGAGGCTCCCGTGGATAGGCATGAGGCACCCATAACGAGATGGGGAATCGGTATGTGGTGCCACGAAAGTTCACGGGTATTGTACCCGAGAGGTGGAGGAGGAGGGCCGAGACGCCATTGTCGAATGCTTTTTTATTTTACTTTCCGTCAGCCAGGATCAACGGATCGGACGACCAATGGTTTCAGAACATACTGTGTACGTCTGTCCGCGGCGACAAGGACGGGTAATGCGAGAGGGTTTGGGCTACATCGTTGTAGGTACGGTTGACATCATGATACTCACTGGTCAGAACGCTGTATAGCCAGTTAAGTACATGCTGCTGGACGACCATATTGCCCAAGAAAAGTAGGATTATTGAAACCCATTAGCCAGCCAGCAACTACTAGATTAGGGGTGACATGGCGGGTTATCGGCGATGATTGGAGTTTTGTTCGGCCTTGTTTAGGAGCCTAGTGATGTCGAGTGCCAAGGCTAAGCAACGATGAGGGGATCGGATCTTGCATAATACCATAATAATGCGATTTTAGGGGTAAGTATGCAATATAGCATTAGTAGGACTTGCTTATGTGGTAGTAACCCACCTAGAGCGTATTACTAATAGATGCCACGGTACATGAGTTATCTACTTACGTACACCTAGATACTTCTGTTACCTATATATACCTGCATAAGGTAGGTACGTACAAAAGTACGGCATCCATCGAGGTAGAGGCAGACTGGTAAATTTCACTCAGGGGCCAATGAGTGAGCGGTTGCGCTACGCGGCCACGGGCACGTGCGTTCCGGATCATGCGGCGCTAGCCGATATCGTTGGGGGTGTAGAACTACAGATTACATACCTCATATGACAACTGCCCCGCTAGAAGAGTGCCGCCGACAATACATTAACCATTGCAACCATTGCAACCACGGCAGACACTACTGAAATCTATCGGTTCGATCTCGGCGTCACACAACATAGAGATCGGACAGAAAAGCTAGCTTCCGATATCACTACTTAATACTACCTGGTACCTACTATATACGCAGAGCAGAGCGTGAGGGAGTCAGGATCGCCACCTCTGCTGAACTCAAGAATGTCAACTTACTAGTATAGCACTCCTATAGGGCGACTAACCTTAGAGGACTAGCCAATAATCATGTAATTGGATATTCTAGAGGTCTTTGTCCCCCCCTGCCTGATAATTGTCGCACCCCATTACGCGTCGCCAACTTACGCGATAAGCTATTTTCTCCCGCCATGACCAATTAGTAATGCCAAAGGCCGCCGTAACCGCGGCCGGTCCCTGTTTAGAAATTCGCTCTTCTTCGGCCCATTAATTACTTGGCTGGCTCCTTAAGTATGTAGGTTGCCAACCTTATCCTCTGGGTCAGATAAAAGCCCCGTCTATCCATCTCCGACAACTTCCATTAGATTAGTCCCCTCTCGCCATCATCTGCTACGCAATTCGACTAGGTTTCCCCTTCTCCTCTATTCTTTCATGCGCGTCACTCAACAAGCTTCCCGCACGGCTGAGGAGTATTACAGGTTATATACTGTATACTCCTTGCGTCAGGACTCATAGACCCAGAAAGTTATAACTCATTCAACCCAACATAGTTGCCCAAACTCAGCTTAATCCTGCTCTCTTTACACAGCTAGCAGGCAGGGACAGTGTCGTCATGAGACCTCCTGTTCCACGTCTATCCGACTATGGAATCTCGCCGACGCATGGCTTTCTGCCCGATGTCTTGCCGTTGACGAGGCTCCCGGACCCGTACTACAACAAGTGGGAGTCTATCTCTTCCAATTTGCAGGGCTTGATTCTCAGCAAGCGCCTCCGAGGAGTGATCGACCGCCTACCGGTCCTTTCCACCGTCGGTCTGGAACATGACGCGGAATGGAGGAGGGCCTACATGCTCCTCACCTTCTTTGCCCATGGCTACATCTGGGGGGGTGACACTCCCTGTGAATGTGTACCTCCCAGCATATCAGCCCCGCTGTTGAAGATCTGCGACCATCTGGAGATTCCTCCCGTGTCGACCTATGCTGCGTCGGTGCTCTGGAACTTCAAGCCGCTCTTCATCGATGAGGGCATCGATGACCTGGACAACCTCGCCACTCTGGTCACCTTCACAGGGTCGCTAGACGAATCCTGGTTCTATCTGGTCTCTGTCGCCATAGAGGCCCGCGGCGGTCCGATCATCACTCTGATGCTGACCGCCGTCGCTGCTGCTCGGGAAGGTGACAGCGCAACCGTAACACGTTGTCTACGCGCCTTTGCCGAGCGTCTCGATGATCTGGGCGGACTACTGCGCCGCATGCACGATAATTGTGACCCCGGCTTCTTCTACCGCCGTATCCGTACATTCCTCGCTGGCAGTAAGAACATGGCCGAGGCTGGTCTCCCTTACGGTGTCATGTATGATGATGGTAGCGGTTACTCTGAATATGTTCAGTATAGTGGTCCCAGCAACGCTCAGAGTAGTCTCATCCAGTTTTTCGACATTATTCTTGGAATCGAGCATCGGCCTACCGGTGAAAAGCCGAATCCAGCTTCAGAATCGGAGCGGGAAGGTCGAGGCGCTGCTCCGAAACACAACTTCATTCGGGACATGAGGCGTTACATGCCAGGCCCGCATGCACGCTTTTTAGATCATGTTAGCTCCGTTGCGAATATTCGAGACTTTGTGGAGGACCGCCGCGATACGGATCAGCCGCTCAGTATCGCGTATGACGCTTGTCTTGCCATGTTGCGAGCCTTCCGGGATATTCACATTGCTATCGTTACCCGCTACATCGTCCTCCCATCCCGCGAGAATAGAGCTCGTAGCCGCTCTCGGAGTCCCGAGGCAGTCCGGACTCAGCAGAATCTAGCTACTGCATCTCGCCATGAGAAATACAAGAAGGTAAAAGGTACGGGCGGCACAGCTCTGATTCCTTTCCTCAAACAAGCCCGTGATGAAACTGGAGAGCCCGCGGTAGAAGAGTGGGCCAAGAGATTCATGAGCAGACAGACGAAAGTGTCAGGACAAGGTGACTTCTTCTTTGGTAAAGCCGAGATGGAGGCACCTCTAAACGAGCCAGTCGTCGAGCACGGTCTGGCAGGCGTCTGGAGCATGGAGGAAGATGTGGGCGGTATCTGCAGTTACTAAAGCCAGCCGTGTAGAACCTGCACCGCTGGCGAGTCAAAGATGCTATCTTTTTCGCCTGGTATTGGGCTATATTCACATACGCTTATATGTATTTTGCCTATGCTGTTCTATTTTTGGTCGAGCTCAAACATGCCGATCCCCATCTAGTAGTTGTGTTACCACTCCCTGTGCCACTATAATGGCGGAGTGATAATAAACGAATCCTGAGCTTTGGTACCGAAATCCTGAGTTATCTGCGTGCTGATTCGTCCTGTCCTGAAAAATGGCGATACGACGACACAGTACCAATATCTCGTCCAAGCGATTCCCTTCTTTCGCCGTTCCGGAGCGGAGAAAGATACAAGAAACTAATAAAAGACGGACTTCTATATAAGGCCATCACACAGACGCGTGTGGTCGAAGTCGGGGAACAGATCCCATTTTGTTTTTCGTCTCAGCTCATTCGATATCAAAACACCGGCTAGTGCTTGCCACGAAGCTGCAGAGAAGACCCGGTTGCACTCGGTCATATACCTCGTCTGGTCCCACCCATCCTATGGACGTCATGAATTCATAGCGAAATCAAACGATGCCATCGAAACTGTTGCCACTGTCCTGCTACTTGGCGCCTTCATCACATTCTACCTGATAGCTCGCTACCTACATCTGCTGACCACTCTTTATCAACCGACACATCTGCGTCAGCAAGCCGGAGTCCACAGTCCAGTTATGCTTTTAGGTCCCGATCGACTAGAGACCCTGAACCATTTCGTGGTTTCTGTGGATGGTCCTGGTCTCGGTGTTCCTCTTCGCTAGTTAGTAACTCGTAGCCAGCTGAACATTCACCTTGCTCAACAGAGTCAAGGGCGCACTTATGGTACCGTTTGTGCCCGCATGTACGGTAAAAGACAAGAGAAAGCACGTTGAGTGTATCGCCACAGCAGCATTTCCATGAACGGGCCGGTTAAAGGGCTCAGGCGGACTGACGTTAGGTGGCTGCCGGGGCCGAAATGGACCGGGAATGTAAAGATTGCCGAGGTCAGCGCTAACGGCGTGAAGGGGGTGGGAGGGAGGGATGGATGCATACATAGTACTCACTGAAAATGTGGCTTTTGTCCAGTTCGGGTTGAGAATGTGGCAGTAGGAGTACATAGCTTAGCGCAAGTGTAGAAGACGATGTTGATGGACATGGGCTATTTGCATTCTCGACTATGCTAGAGCTGTATTAAAACTTGGACATTACTTTTGTTTTGAGCACGGCTTCGTGCCAACCTCTGTCTAGTAATTAATTAGTAGGGGGTCTTTTGTCTAGGTTAGGTATGCCGTTGGTACTAAGTAAATCGATAAATGACGTTGGGAGAGCCCCTTGACCTTAATTCATCTGTTAAGACGTTTATCCCCGATTCCAATCTCCACGTGTGGCCTGCAGTATGCAAGCCTCTCCAGCTGACTGAAAGGGCAATAGGGACTTCTGTATTACAGTAATTCCTTATTACGGGTCTTATGATTGGCTACAGGGATATGATTCGATCGACACAGGCACCTGAACACACTGTGTGGGCAGGTAGTACATATCCGATCGACGGGTCACCAAACTGGCGGAGACGATGATGGGCACTAGTCCCGCCCAGGCCGAAGGTATGTATTTGTCCAACCGTGTACCCAGGTACAGCATATGATTTACCTACAACCTACGTACCAGTAGGTAGTAGGTATCTAGAATTTGTAAAATGCCCGGGTGGCTTGCGGCCGGATTAAGAGAAATCACGTGCAGTAATGGACTGCCGATAGACGAAGAGAAGTTACAAGATACCTAAGGTAAGTGTATGAATATTCATGATACAAAAGCTTCCTCTCTGACCCCAACAGCCGACTGATGCTCCACCCATGTAATGGGTATTTCTTACAAGTAAACGCAAGTAAACATTCCAGTGGTATATATCGATCCCTCAACTCGGCACCCCGTATAGTACCTAGAAAAACATGGAAGGCGTGCAGGCTTTACGAATCGTAGCAGATCTGCATCGTACATGGGAACGGGTAGTATGCGCCCCGGTCTTCTCTCATGTACACGTCGAACCCATCGGGCCCGCGCACCTTCTTGAGCTCGCCTTGCGGTCCGGGAGCACGCCGAATATTCTTGAGTCTGAAGACTGAGCGAAACATCTCCGTGAGCGCCACCTCGGACGTGTTACGAGCTCTGCAAGTGTGCGGGCTGAGATGGTGGTTGAGGTACGACGTCAGCGGCCGTCGCGGGTTCACTTCCTCAGGGCTGGGGAAGTACTTCTCCTCTTTCCCTGCCACAGCCTATAGCGCCCGGAGACGTTAGCATGATGAATATAGACCTCGGGACACAGACCATCATGACTTACAAAATTGATGAAAATGCGATCCTTTGCTTTGATGGGGATCTCGCCTCCATCATCTTCCGCGATGCTCCCGTCACCTGCCGCCTCTCTATTTGAGCTATGGGTAGCTGCCAGACGAACGCCCTCCATGGCGTAACCAAGAAGGAGCGTGTCAGTTTCCTCCGAGGAGGGCAAGCTAGCGATCCGGTTCAGCTCGGAAAGATGCTTGGATCCGTCGGGGGTCAGGTAGTAGTCGACCGATTGGGCGAACTTGCAATCACGTTAGCCTCATGCTCCTTGACGAACTACTGTGTGAAGGGAAATTGACTCGAAGGAACAAGCCACGACCTACCAGCTGAGAAACGTTGTGTACCAAGGCGCCCGCGGCGGGGAGCAGCTCATTCCACACAATATCATGGCTGCTCATGCCAGCCTTGGACAATCCTTTGATCAAGTCATGGCCGTACGAGGCCAGGTCGCCCTTCTTTGGCTTGGAAGCAAACGGGTTAAACCCACCGACGGACTTGACATGTGCGTCGAGGAGTTCCCCCAGTTGCCTTGTCATCTTCTTGGCTGTGAGCCGCAGTGGGAACGACTTGACAGGGTCGATATCGTAGAAAATGCAGGCAAACACCAATGCCAACACCGCATAAAGCTCTTGCTCGTCGTAGACGCCTTTGCTGTTGTCTTTCGTCTTCAAAGGCAGTCCATAGGTACGCGCGGCGAAGTGCACAGGTACCGTGTGGCCGATGTCCCGGACGATGTCGATGAAGTTTGTACCGATGAGCTTGTATGAGTTCTCTTGGATAAGCCTGTCCGTTGTCTGCGAATAGAAGCTCTTGAGATGGCTGATCCAGTCGCCTCTGTAGAGCTGGTCGTGCATGCACCCGTCCTTGCCAACGTGATAGGCCGAGTCCTCGCAGGTCTTGAAGCCGGGGCCCATCAAGTCGGAGATGTTTTGGCTCCAGTTCACCTGGTACTTGTCGGGATTCTCGTATACATGCTTAGCACAGCCGTAGCTGTTGAGCTGTACGGGGTTGCGCTGATACGAAGGGCGCCCGAAGTCGAAATCTTGGACTCGTCCAAGGTTGGTCAAAATCTTTTGCGTCTCTCCGGGTACTGTAATGGACGTCAGCCCTACCTATGTCTTGTTTTGGGTGGGGGTTGGGCCATCAGTCGACTTACCGCACATCGGATAGTGTGCATAGGCCGAATTTCGCTTGAAGTGATTGGGGAATGCACGAATGAACAATTTATAGAAGACACAGCCCTGGTTCATACTGAGATCATACGCAACTTCGTTATAGCCCCACGAGGTGAGAGTTCGGGGGTTGTAGTCAGTTGTGTAGAATCGATCTCCACGGGTCAAGCAGACGGCGTCAGACAGAATAACACGGGAAATCGTATAGGTTGGCTTTTCCAAAGTCGTCAGCTCCATCACCACAACTTACGCACGTGCCTCATGTAGTGGTACTTACTGCAATGCCAACACCGGGCACCATGGGGTCTTTGGCCTCCTCGGCCACAAGGCCGGGATACAGCTCGACAAAATCGGGATGGCCGTAGAGGTGTTTCAAGGCACCATGCACCTCGGGATCCGAGTTGATGTCCTCGAATGACTCGTATGGCTTGAGGCCAAAGTGCTTTCGGAATTCGTTCAGCCCGGCAATATTCCACTTCCTGCCTTGGAGGATGCCCAGGATCTCGACTGGTTTCATGGCCACCGGCACGTTGCGGCTACCAAAGGCACCGGCGCAGTCCTCGATGGCATCGGAAATACAATTGACGAGGTCGTCGTCGTTAAACTTTCCGTCTGGCCCACGCTTGAAGTCGCCGAATACACGTTCGGCCGGGTCTTGGGGAATGCTCCTTTCGAATTTTATAAAGCCCTTGGCCATGTCTTGCAGATCGAGCGACAGTGGATCCTTGCCGTCGAAGATGCTCCGGTAGAAATCTTGGATCCACTGGTCATCCTTGGCCGAGATACAGGAGTGCCATCTACGTGCGAGTCAGTGCCAGGTCTTCCGAGGCCCGCCGTCGGGCAATTCCACTTACCGGTAGCAAAGATTGAACTCGGCCGAGACCATGCTGCCGGTACCACGCTCGGATCCGGCGAAGGTACCTGCATCTTTGCCCATCTCCGCCCGAGGGTCAAGGGTCCATGTCGTGTTGCTTCGGTTCAAATTAACAATGTTCCTTACGTAGTCAACAAGCGTAATGTTGATGTAGAGACCGGATGTAATTAATCGAGCCGTCTGGAAGAGATCATTATCGTATTTCTTCCACGCAGCAGCTGCCTGCTCCTCGTTTAGGCTAAGGGGCGGTGGACTGAAGCGGCCGCCTTCGTTAATGATAGCCAAGTTCTTCGCGACATAGTTGTGGAACCGATTGAACATGATGAGGATGACACTGACTCCGGGCGGCTGTCCTAGAGGTCGCTTGTCGGCGAAAGCATCCGGCTTCATCAAGCCGTCCTTAAACGTCCGCACTGAGTCCTGCATCTCCTGGTTGCTGCCATATAGTGGAGACAGGTCGAGGTATGAGGACGTCTTGGTCTTATTGTGGTCTGTGAGGTCGGTCCAGAAAAGGTCGTGAATGATAATATCGGCCCAGTAATACAGAACAGATGAGACGTTGTTGGGATGCTTGCGGTAGTTTGTTCGCTTCATGATGGTCTCGAAGATCAGCGACGGGTCTGGTAGAGCGCCCACCGGTATGCTAGGCCGGCACGTCCTGGCGTACGTGGAGTTGGCAGCACCCAGCATTGGATTCATAGGATTGTTCCACGACCCGTCGGCCTGACGGTACTGATGCTTGTCACCCATGTATAGCAGGGGCGGATGGTCGAGGGTATACCACAGCTCGTTGATAAAATTATTGGTGAGTTCAGCCCTCAGTCGAGAACCGTGGGGTAGACCTGCCACAAGCTGAATTGTGTGTTCCATGATCATGGTCTTGTCGTCGATGAGCTGCTCTCCCTTGAGCTTGCTCTTGATTATCGTCTTAATGGTCTTTATATCTGTAGTATGTTAAAATACGTCGTCTTGTACATCGGCTTGGACCGATCCGCTTGCCTACCTTTTTTCGTCAAGCTCTTCAAATCGGTCTTGAGACTTGGGCCCTTGGTCAGCGCAAAAGTCCCGTCGCCATTCTGGGTAGGATAGGGACGTTCTGAAGCGTGAGCCCACTGGCCAAGCTGGGCGAACGCCTGCGTGATGCCATCGCGGTTTGCCTTGTGTGGTTTTTCGGGCTCTCCTTTGAACGGAGGGCCAACACCAAAGGTCAACCCGGATTTGTTGCCTGCCGACGACGCACCGCCAGCGACGTGGGATCCAGCACCGTTCGTTTCATACGCCCCGTCTGTCTTCTTCTCGCTCGCCATAGTGAACGACTTTGGTATTAGTGAACAAAAGGAAACACAGGAACGCGAAAGGGGGGAATCGAGATGAACTGGGATCGGGTCGGAGTGGGAGGAAAGCGAGGTATAAAGCTCCGAGACAGAGCTCAAGTTATAAACAATCGCTCTGGTGATTGGACCGTCTACGTACTCAGTCGGAACACTCGAGGAACCCGGGAGCTACATACCTAGGTAGTATCGGTAGGTAGGTAGCTGAACAGGAGCACAGATCCCCGCGCCACCCACGTCGCATAGCTACCTACCGACTTCCTACCTAACCTTATCGAAAGCCGTGATGGCGTGGGCAGGGCATGGGGGATTGGCAGCTCTGATGAGCTCCATATCGCAAAATGTTACTTCAACACCGTATGGAGCGCTAGTCTCGAAAGCAAATAGAGATCTCATAGAATGCTGCCCAATCTAAACACGCGCCGTGCACACTGGCCCCAGGATCTGCGAGGCAGGCCTACAGGCACAACATCATCGGCGGGGCAATTTATTGATTTCTGGGACAGTGTCCGGTACTCTGACGCAAACCCCACAGGAGACAAAAAAGTGCAACATGGTGTTGCCTTGGTATGCACATATCGGCAAGTCTTTTTCATGCTGCACAAGATCGACTGTCTCCGGCCAGTCCCTTTCTTCATCCTATGCAAATACATATGTATGCAAGTTTACTCAGGTTGACGAACTGACAGGCAAAAGCGGCTGTCGATTTACTCGAATTCTCTCCTTTATTTTATTTTATTTGCCTCCTTTCTTTTCTTCCTGCTAATTTGATTCCGTTCGTTTCTGGTGGCTGGGCTCCTAGGGGTTGCGCTTTCATCGAACTTCTCGATTTCCTTCCTCTCCTCTTATGTAGGCAGGTAGATTGGTGGGTACACAAATTACATAGTAATCTATGTACCTACCTGGTGCCGTTCATCTGATACCTCGCAAGGTAGGTATGTCCGTGGTTTGCTTTTGGCACTGTCCGTACCTAACTTAAGGTACTGTATGCTGTAAGTAGGGTCATAGCAGGGTAGACCCCTGCCTCATCTCCCCACGTCTCGATAGCCAGCCACTCGGTTCTCCGCTGTCAACAGCCACCTCCACTTCAGGGATAGCTCTTCCCTAAGAGGAAACGGCGCTTAGGAAGTGGGCTGCTGAAAAAGCAATTTGCGGACTAGCCCATTAACGAGGGACCTCTATAGTCACCCCCTCAACTTTCAAGCGCCTCAAGTGACGACAATCCCCAGCGTTCTCCCCAGCGCTTTGCCCAGCGTGCCTAGAGAGAGCTACTGAACTCGAAGCCTCCACACAGAAACGAGGCCAGTCTAGAATAGGAAGAAATGAGAGGATATCAAGTTCTGTAATCGGAATGGTAGAGGTTTTAAGACTTGCCTGGTATGGCCTTGTTGGGTTGGGTTGTGTCCACCTGTGACTAGCACACACATTTTTTTTCCTGTCCTTTTTTTTTTTTCTTACCGCCCCATTAAAAAGATTTACCGCTGGTTCAAGCTGAGGCGCGGCCCGCAGTTCTTGGCGGAACCTGGGATCAACGTGCCGGGATACTACTGTACCACACAAAGTGTACCAACCCTCCAAGTGCCTGGGTAGTTATGTAGAGGTAGGACCGTATGAGGTATACCTATAGTCTGTTTATAGATTACCCAGGTATGTAAGTATAGACACACCGTCCTAAGGCATGCTCTTTCTGTTTTATCCCTTTTTTTGATGAGCAACTTGTTCAGTAAACCAATGCCCAGTCGACTGCAAATAAACATGCATAGGCACTACTTCAGGTACATACGCAATAGGCATGAGTCCCGGCAATAGTGCGGTGGAGTACATACATACAGTACTAGTAGGTAATTCATGGCTGGATACACAGCTAGTCAGTCACATACTGTATGTACATACTGGTATGCTTGGTATATCCACCGATATCCACCGCGATATTCACTAGTATACCAGGCTGGTGCACAGCGACACATGCACACTTACACGCAAGCTGCAGCTATCCTCGCTTCGACTGGTGACAAGCATTCTAGCCTCTTGGACCATGGCCCTATTCCCGTATCTGCACTGCTCTGACGAATCACTTCTTCGAGTTCTCGATGATCGCCGCTAGCGACTCGGCGACCAAAACGGCCTGTCCAGCCTGAATGACCAACCAGCTCTCTCTTGTCAGTTACTAGTGGTGCATACCCCGACGGCTTGCAGACAAATGGTAGCTATCTACTTCTTTACCGTATGTATACTTCAATGTGCCTGTGTAAGCATGTCGTTTGTTTTTCCTCCCCTCCTAACGGTCCTTAACTATTTATTGTCAGCAAGCATACCTACTAGATACGGAGTGATATAAAAATAGGTAGAGCATACCACTCACACGCCGTTGAGGCTATATACTCCCAAAGTGCTTGGTCTCTTCGGGGCACTTCATGTGTGGGCAGGTACTCAATATTTAAGTAAAAGTATGTACATGTGGTGCATGTATGTACGCTGTGAGTAATGAGGCCAAGAAAAGGGATGTCTTGCCTGTCCGAGTTTTTAGATCCGAGACAAGGAAGGGTGAGCACTAGACTCAGGTCTCGCCCCTGTGCCGGGGTATACCTATCTTGATATATACAAAGTACAGTAGGTCCACTGACAGTATGTGAAGCTCTTCGGCCGGTATCAGTTGCCGGTCGTGCATGTGGAGACATCTACATACATAGGTTAGCTAGGTAGGTCGGCAGGTAGGTAATTCAAGTTGCTAGGTAGGCAATCTACATAGTAGGGAGGCAAGCAGGCAGGCAAGCAGGTAAGACTGGCATGTCGGTAGGTAGACACCTATGTATATGTATGTATGGACCCTACGGTGCCAAAAGCCGGCGCGCAGTATGATCACTTATCTACCATCGTTCTGCATGCCCAACGACGCGCTCGTATTTGCCGAGGTGGGACGGTCAAAAGCACGAGGTATTGCTTATGCATTGAACTCGTTCTATTGATCAGTTGCATCATCACTAACCTCGTCTTCTTTCACTCACACCCAAGCCGACTCGAGATCGCAGTGAGACGCGAACGATGATGAATGGGTTTCACTTAAGTGCCGAACGGGCCAGAGATCGCCAGGGCTCGCGAGGCACAATGGCTTCGCGCGACTCTGCAAGTTACTTTCATCGTCCGGGTACGCCGTTAGAAACGGCGCAACCTTTGGAGCAACAACACCGGACCCCACGCAAGCTCGTCTTATGCTTCGACGGCACCGGCAATAAATTCAGAGGCGATGATAGCGATAGCAATATCCTCAAAATCTTCCGGTGCCTGGACCGTGAGGCCGGCGACCAATGTAGGTCATCCTCCCCACTTTGTCTTCCGCCCACATCCC
>Ga0247782_1000130_pt1 | contig 99030 bp, 82 predicted proteins | sample UWRJL019104C5_FD_179928 | JGI IMG/M metagenome (GOLD analysis project Ga0247782, IMG submission 179928) | Plant litter microbial communities from Arlington Agricultural Research Station in Wisconsin, United States - UWRJ-L019-104C-5 | ecosystem: Environmental > Terrestrial > Plant litter >... | reverse complement strand
TTGTTCGGCCCGCCACAACAAAGTTTCGCTATCAACTTACCAATCCGTTGTCCCCTATACCCCTACCTATACCTTTTAAAATTTCCGTCTTGACTCCTCGTACCTCCCACTTTTTTTTTTCCTCTTGTGCTCCACCCACACTTCAACTTCTCAGTCTCCCTCCGTTTTGCGCTCTGTCAACTTGTACACGCCCACATCAAAAGTTTCCACACCCACTTTGCTAGTCTTGACTTGCATTTGCATGCATCAGTATCTCGACGAGTTACCGTCATCCACCCGCCCGTCTTCGTCAGAATCCACTTGGTTCGCCGCCATTCATTGTCGGGTTATATTCCACCATCAAGTTGAACGGTGCTGTATAGGCATTCGTGTCCACTTTTCACACGCGGCTGCTTCACCAGCTATAGTTGTACCTGGGACTGCGACTGTGTCTTTTCTGTTACATTTCTGACTTGAGGGGCCCACAGAACGCAAGCCGAGCGAACAACTAGCTAGGCCAGCTCAGAAGGAAGAAAGTAAAGAAAAATCTCTGTCCACCTTCCCACAATCAGACGGAAAGGCAAAATCCCTGCCCTGCCCTGCCCTGCATCAGTTCAAATAAGAAGTCGGCTCACCGTCACCGCACACCTCGAGGAACGGGGCACATATTCTCCACTTTACAACCACCAGACCCCATCAGTCCCATCTTGTTCATTGGGCCTCACGAACCTACTTTTCCTCTCCCAGCTCTGTGTTGTGGCCCCCAACTCTACCCCAATTCAGAATTGTTCCCCTCATCGTTATCGCCAACTACTTTTTTTTTTGTGCCTCGTTGAATCGGAATCTAATCGCCAACTTCGTTGTCGCCTAGTATCCGCTTGCAGAGTTTCGCATCGGCACTGGAGTCGGAATTGATCTGTTGCCGTTCGGTATCAGGCGTGGAGGATAATCAGGACTTTGGGCCGTTCGTTCCGAAATCTCGGATTGAATATCAACAGCGATTGTTCAACGCGTAGCTGTTGTGCTGTGCCCCTCTTAGTGTACCCACATCTCGACACATTCCTATCGGTACGACGCGTGATCTTTGCGCAGTAATCGCAAAGACATCCTAGCAACTGACAATTGAGGCAGTCGACAACATCAACGGGCTTGCTACAATCCAAGCAGTTCCTCGTTGTCATTGCCTGTAACTTCCGTTACTCATCTCCGAGGATATGGACAATAACCCTTCTGCTCAACAGCAGTACTCGTCTAATCCGCTAGGCACTTCGGGCTCCTCATATCCATCTCCGTCAGCTATAGCACCTCACCAGTTGCAGCAAGGTTCCACCACGCAGCATACTTTGCCCCCTTTGCAGCATAACAATAGTATGCAATCTATTTACGGGAGCCACCCTCATACTCCTAGAACGCCGGGGACTCCCAGTACGCCTCAGCCGCCGAACAACATGAGCAACTACCCGCCTCCGAACCCAGGTCCTGGCCGCAGTTCTTACGGCATGATGCCGAACCAGTATCAAAACGCCCAGGGTTATCCGACGACAACCTCTATGATGACCCAGGCCTCCGTTGCAGCCTCTCACCCGCAGCCTATCGCACCTGCCCCGGCAGCTGCGCGGCCGCCTGTTCTACGCCCCATGCCTGCCAGTGGAGTCATCCCCCAGTCGGGCATGTCCTCCCCCTATACCGGGAGCCCCATGATGGGCCACCAGCCCTCATTGCTCCAGGATACCGATCAGCCTACACATGTGGTTGGATCGCAGGGACGTCGTGGTATCTTACCCAGTGCTCCGGGTCGGCCCGCCGCGCCTACGGGCACAGGTGCTTCCAAGAATGCTGTCATCCCTCAGAAGGATGCCGACGGAAAGTTTCCTTGCCCCCATTGTACAAAGACTTACCTTCATGCCAAGCATCTGAAACGCCACCTCCTGCGCCGTAAGTTTAATATTTTCTACTTACTTCCTTTTGACACGCTAACAGCTTGGTTAGACACTGGTGACCGACCATATATGTGTGTACTGTGCCGTGATACTTTCTCAAGAAGTGATATTTTGAAGCGCCACTTTCAGAAATGCTCGATTCGTCGTGGTAACCCTACAGGGGCGAGCCACCTGTCTCATCCTCAAGCGCACGTTAAAAAGCAACAGCAGAATGCCCAAAAAGCGAACGAAGGCGACCTGAGCCATATGAATGGTATGACGAGCATGCCTGGCGACGGTGTTGTCCATCCTTTCGGTATGGTCCAGCTCCAAGATGGTATGGGAAACATGGCCAACGACCAAAATCAGCTGTCTAGATCGAGTAGCATGAGTCGGATGGACGATCCTGCCAACCGGGACCGCAGAAACATGCCAGGCGGGTACAACGGTGAGGTGTCGAACTCGATGTCGTCCAATATCAACCCGCAGTTGGCCAATTTCAACATGCCTCCTAACCAAAATGGCATGCCGATGTACGGAGCTTCAGGCTCAAACCAACAGTCGGGCCTTGACTGGTCTCAGATGTTCCAACAGCCTGGTGCGCAACCAACACATACCTACAACACTACTTTCCCAGCTCCTAATATTGGACAGAATCAGACCGCAATCAAAACCGAGCCTAACCTCGCCTCCGAGAGATCCAATGACACGCCGGGCGCTCCCTCGACCGATGGTACCGACCGACCGCTTTTCTCGAATTGGGAACCTCAAGTGTCTATGTTGGATGGGTGCCAACAGCTTTCTACTCAGATACTCGGTTTTTTCCACCCGCCTGGCAATTCTTACGCGCCCCAACATAACGTTATAAATTTTTTTGCTGCCGACAACATAAGAGTGTTTCTCGAATCGTTTATTCATTTTCATATTCATTTTTCCTTTTTACACATCCCCACGTTTCGGATCATGGAAGCTTACCCAGGTCTCACTGCGGCTATGTGCTGTGTCGGCGCCTGTTATTCAAACCGTGTGGATCCGGCGCAAGTACGTGAGGTTACAACTTGTCTCAACGTTGCTCTTGAACGTGACTGTAACTTGTCAGCATCGCAATCACCGTTCAAAATCGAGAATGGCAAGGATAAAGTTGGTCTCGAGAAGCTCCAAGGACTGATTCTCGTGTCTTCGCTCTTGACCTGGAACGGAACTCCTGGGCAGAGGGAGACTGCTAGACGGGTATTTCCTGTTGTTGCTACGGTAGCGCGGAACTCTGACCTACTTCGGGTCCAGAAAGACGCCAGTCTCTTCAGCTTCCTTCATCAGCCTGACCTCGATCTACAGCAAATCGCCTCCCAACCGTTTGACTGGGCGGCCTGGATTGAACAGGAAAAGCGCATCCGACTAATGCACATGGTATACCTTATGGACGTTGCGCGGGGCCTATATTTCAACGTTGATCCGATATTCGATGCGTTTGAGGTTTGCATTCCACTGCCAGCTGACGATGCAGCCTGGGAAGCGCAGTCCACCGACCAATGTGCCGCGGCCCTCAATTTGTTTGGCTCAGACGCTGTTAAGAAGGCTAATCCGGATGGGTCCCAACGGAGTAAACAACCTGAGTTAGATTTAGTCCTGCGGGCTATGTTACACGGGTTCATTCAAATCTTGCCGGGAAGCACGAACCTCTGGGGGAAATTCATTCTGATTCACGCTATTCTCGCTCAGCTTAGACGAGCCCAGATTGAAGGTAACCTGGCTGGGCTAAGCGGCTCGAGCACACCACTCCGCCAGAACGATTGGGTTGTCGCAGGTGGAAATGAAACCGGAACCGGCCAAGGTGGTGCGAATACCAGCGGAAGTGGTACGCCAGTACAGGATGCGCAGCCCATGCCGCCTCATATCTACAACAGTTTCAGTACAGCGTTAGACAAGTGGAAGTCTTACTGGGACATGGACATGGCCATTCAATTTCCGCCATCTGTTTCGAACCCTCGGCGGCATGGTTTCTCTCGAGACGGCCCCCATTTCTTCTGGCTCGCCAAGTTGTTTCTCCGCAATCCCCGGTACAATCTCACGCAGCTGAGTCCAGACCAACGGCTTGCCCAAGTCATTGGCCTGCTTAAGTCGGCTACCACCTGGGTTGAGACGGACGGCGCCTCACGTGGCGAAGAGTTTGGCTCAGTGGGCGAGATGAATCCCGACTATGCCGCCTCGAATCTGACGGTCGACATGTCGCAAATTTTCAAACCTCTTCCAGCCGTGGTCGAGTCTTCAAGTGCACCATGCGTCAAGACGGAAATATAATGGACGGCAGCAATGGCAGATTCCAGTCTTGGGCTCTGCGAACATTCACGGCGTTGTTTTTTCCTACATTTCTGATCCAAAAAAAAGTTTCGATTGACCTGCATGGGACCAGCATGATGGGTGGTAGTTTGTTTTGCATTTTCCGGATCGGCTCGTACACGTTTCATTAGACTGGCTATGGCTTTTCTCGCATTTAGACACGACGGTTAGACTTGCGGGCTTCACTGTGTTGGCCCTTTGATAGTTGTCATGACACGGGACGATTCGAGGTACCGCGCCAGTGTCCCAAGCAGAGCGGGCCTTACTGCTAGGTTCTCGTTCCTTTTTCACGAATCAGGGCCATCGGTTTAGCGGTTGCAGAATTGCGGCGGATCCGCAGCGAAGTGGTGGGGGATCGCATTTTCATGGTTCATCAGAAGTACTTAGAGGTTGCGGTTACGAATGAAAAAAAACATGTTTTGTCCCATATTCGATATTGAGCTTTAAGCTCCTCTAGATCCGAATCTGTAGCTACTGATTAAAGGTGATGTTGTATATGCGGCCTGACAGCGTCGTTTTCTAGTTAAACATGGTGACACGCTTTACCGTAGTCCGAGTTGAGGTGGTTAGGATAGTTGATATAAAACATAGTTGAGTTTCTAGGTAGAGAGAGAAATGGACAACTATCACATTCGAGAGGCATTGTAGCAAAAGTGTATTATTTTGTTTCGCACACTACAGTCGAACATTAACTCTGTCGAATTTGTATACACGCTATAGTACAAAAGCATCCTCTGCAAGTCCCCACGGTTAGCCCTTCTAAAACTTCAAGGCGTTTGAGTTCGACTCGGGGGTTTGCGTATGAAGCATTGTGAGAAAGAGGTAAGTAAAGGTGTGAACGATTTGATAGCCGCTCTCACTTTTCGGCGTTATTGACGTGGCCGACGGCGGCATTCTCGAGCCCGCTCTGCCGTTCCACGGCCGTGATGTGCGGTGCCATTTCCCTCAGTGCAGCAAAGTCTTCCTCGGTGGGTTTAAAGTACCGTTCCTCGGCCCGGTCCGACAATTGCAGGCCAATGAAGCCCCAGGCCAACATGCCCAGGCCCACGCCGATGCGCGTCTTGGGCGAAAGACCACGAAATGACCTGGTGCCAGTATTAGTAGCTGTGTGTTTCCCAAGTTCCCGGACTCCCGGTAGGGTCCTTTAGTGTCGTCAAGTTCGCGACAAGAGAACCGTCAAGCGAGCTTCGCCCAGATGGGTGGCATAGTAAGAAATTGATCACCCGCGGTGGCGGCCCGAGCTGGAACGTGGATAAACCACACACGTAAGAGAAAGGAAAACAGGAACCATTAAGAGTGGCTGGCTGGCCAGCTCTGACTCGCGTTGGATTGCATTGGATTGCTGGGTCGGGGTGTGTTGCTTACTGAAGTAGCGACATGAGTCCGGCTGAGGTTAGACGAGATGTGATGTATTACTTTTCCCTTCTCTTTTCTTTTCTTTTCTTTTCATCTCACCCCTCCCGTTTTCTGACGCACAGACACCAGACGAAAGGGCAGGACAAGGCGAAATAATGCCTGGACACGAGATGCAACCGCGTATCGCGTGATACGTCGTAAATTAGTGTCGTATCGGTTAGATCTAGAGTCAAGCAATAATGGCACGGACTTCTCCCTCCCTCTGGCTCTTACTGACGAGAAAAAGAAGTGAGAGAAAATTATGACAAATCCGAGCCAAGCAAACGTCTCGGAAATAAATTGGGTGACACTGAACGTCACGAGCAAGGAGGGGAAAGAAAAGCTAAAATCACGACGTGATTGGAACGATTGATGAGTCGCCTCGCCTCGGTCAATAGATGGCGAGACGGCGCGCGAAGAGGCCTGTGGCTTTGAAACGGCAGCCACCTATAGCAGTATAACTCTCGGTGTTCGGTTGAATGAGAAGCTGACAAGGCGGTGAAAGGGGTGTCCAGATGGCACGACAGCTAGACTTGTGTCACCTTTTATCTGGCTCGGCGGGTCGCTTTGGTACCGGTACTTTATGGTTTTGTCTGGGTATTGCAAATTCAGAATTCTTTTCTCCTTTATCTGGCGTTTCACCACATAGGAAACCGATTCTGACGCCGGGATGCTGGAGGTTCAAGCTAGGTATCCCCGCCCCGACTCGGTTTTTTTTTCTTTGGCAGCCTCAATGCGCCACACCTCGAACCCAAGCCACAGGCTTAACTCGACCTCCAAAAGATGAATTGCCTCCAGGCACCTACATTTCATATCCTCCCTTACCACGATGTATCTCATTGGGATCGCAGCCTGAGCCCGCTGCTTTTAACTCCCGGGTTTGAATTAGTGTCTGCATATTTCCGGCCCGTAGCAAATGGATAATGGCTTCTGATCGTACTTTTCCATGCAAACGCTGTCGCTGCTTATCACTGACATCCTAAGAAGTCGGTTTACTGAGAGTAACGGAGGGGAAGAAGCTGAGAGTCGCATGCTGAGCCAGGAACGCCGGCGCGAAGTAAGAACCTGCAAAATAAGCACCACTGCAAATGACCTAGCAGTATCTCTATACCCCTCGACCTGTAAGCAACACAGCTCTGTTGTAGGCTTGTAGCTACAGGTATCTCTCCTCTCCTCCCGCCACCATCAGGCCTACTCAAAAGAGACGAGTAGAGGTTCAAGAACATTAATTTATCTTGCGAGTGGGTGGAAGACTACCGCCCTGGTGGTTACCATCCCGTGATCCTGGGTGCCGTCTTCCACAATGGCCAATACAAGGTCATCCGAAAGCTCAGCGAGGGCTCACACTCAACTGTTTGGCCGGCTCGGGATCTGAGGTAAACTTATCTTTTGTGTTTTCTATCTCAACGCTGCCTCCTGTATGTACTCACTTACTTGAAGAAATAATAGATACGTTACATGGCTATGGGGATTCTGGTGTCAGAAATATCAGGTTCGAGAAAGGAGCTACAATTCTTGCGTCACTTCATGAACGTCGCGCCAGAGGGATCTAGATATATCAGACAACTAATAACCGAACTCGAACATTATGGCCCTAATGGTGTCCATAAGTGTTTAATATTCGAGCTTGTCAGTCTGAGTATAAGTAGTATGGTCAAAGAGCTTCCCTAGAACAACCCTCGTAGATGGGGATGCAGATCCGCTATTCGCTTTAGATAAAAATAGTACCCTTAAGAAGGCCTTTGTAGTCCCTGGCGTTCTTCCGCGATCATGGTATCGTCCACGGAGACTTCCAGTCAGGAAATATGCTTTTTCGCTCTTGGTGTCATCGACTCGAAGCCCGAGGATGAGCTCCGCCAAGTGGAGGATGTGCAAGCTAGAATGGCCTCAGCAGAGGCTAGATGGCAAAGAAGATAAGTGGGCTACTTTATACCTTTGTACCGGGCAGCCGCTTGTGTACCTGGCTGACTACGCCGAAGGTTTCAAGATCAAGTTATCCGATATAGGCGGTGGTAAGTACTTTCTTATTTTATTTGCTCGGCCCATTTTATTTTTCTCGAGATATGCTAGAGATTTCTTTGTGCAGCCTATCTTTTGATGAGCCAACGGCCAAGCCCGTCACTCCAGCTGGCCTCCGGCCTCCGGGGTTTATTCTTGCTGGAGAGGTCAACAGGGCCTTTAAAGTCTGGAGTTTCGGATGTCTTGTCTATGAGCTGGTCACCGGAAGACCCCTCTTCTGCGTACCGTGATATCCGTCTGAACCTATGCAAGACGATGACCACCTCCTCTTGATTACAGCCTATCTTGGACCTCTCCTTGATAACCTCTATGGACATTATATAATTTCTTCGTTATATTTATGCCCGAGAGGAAACCGTATAATTGTCAAGCTTGGGGGGGGGGTGGGGGGGTCGCGGATGAGGAAGAACCGGTTATGGTAGAGGAGTTGTCTATAGAGGTCTTTTTCGGCCAGGGTTGTCCGGAGCTTGACGAGGACGAAGCACGCAAGGTCAAGGCTCTCATTCGAAGAACCCTGCAGTACGATCCTGTAAAGAGACCGTCAGCTGCGGAAATTTCACGTGCTCCATGGTTTAAGGATAGCGAGATCAGGAGCAGCTTCTACCAGTAGTTGATACTGTTGCGTCTATTCTGGTAATATTTTAGCGATTTCTTCGAAAGGGGGCCATAACAGCACCTCAAGCGGTGGTAGCTCGCTCCAACACGTAGGTAGGTTAGCATTCCAGGCCTATTATCAATTGTGGCTATTTGGACACCATTATAGTTAAAGTTTCTGCAAGCCTTGGAGATGGCTTTTATAGTGTACTTTAGTCGTGGCAATAATATTAGTGCGAACAGTTTGTATGATACTCGTATGTTTCAGAGAAATACCGTACTGACGCAACCCTAGTGCTGGGTACGGGTCACGAATAACTATTCCCGTAGGTCATGAGAGAGCATCTAGATAGGTACATAAAAGTTTTATTCCTATATTTGATTTCTGGCGGCCGCAACGGGTGCTTTATCTATATTGTGGCTGTATTTCGATGCTCCTTTGTCTTGACTGGCCTCCTACTACTTCTAACATTCCATTTCAGACGTGCTAGGTTTGGAAACGCAAGGACATCACAGACAGCATCGCTTCTAACTTTACCGGCCTCGAGGCGAGAATGCCCAGGAATCATCTTCCATGGACGATCTTAGCCGCTATCACTCGAGTTTAACAAGCCCGGCTCACAGCACCGTAGCCATTTGTCTCGGATATCCTGACATATGCTTCTGGTTTGATGGTACATCCACGTCGACACCTATTCGCTAGCACCATACTTGGCCCGGTATTCCTCAATCTGCTTCAAGACGTCCGGGTTGGAGATGACGCCCTTCATGCCAGCGGAGATGATGTCGTCGAGCTTGATGATGGCTAGGATGGGCAGATTGTACTCCTTGCGCAGTTGACCAATGGCACTCGTCTTACCATCCCCATCTGGCAGAGTTTCCTGGCGGTCAAGCGCAACCACAATACCGACGACAGTGCCGCCCTGGGCACGGATCATGTTGATGGCTTGGCGCTTGGCCGTACCGGCAGAGACCACGTCGTCAATGATCAGCACACGCTTTCCCTTTAGCGGGGAGCCTACAATAGTACCACCCTCACCGTGATCCTTGGCTTCCTTGCGGTCGTAGCTGTACGCCACTTTGCGATACCTTTCAAAGTCGATGCGGCCGAGAGCGTAAAGAACAGTAGCAGCCAGCGGGATACCCTTGTAGGCAGGACCGAAAATGACGTCGAATTCGGGGGCTTCGGCAGTAATAGTATGAGCGTAAGCATCCGCGATGGGCATATGTAGCTCTAGGGTGAAGAAGTCGCCAGCGTTGAAGAAATAGGGTGAAATTCGCTTGGACTTGAGTTCATAGGAGCCAAAGCGGAGGGCACCGCCCTCGATGGCTGCACGCAGGAAATCCTGCTTATGCTGAGGTAAAGCCATAACTCTCGTAGACGTAGAAATATTTCTCAGCACTCTAGTATATTTATTTGGCTTGCCAGCAGGAATTCGGACTATAGCCCTATAAGCGCGTGTCAGTCGTGTATATTAATCGCACTTTAATGAATCGACCCAATACTGTGCCCGGCGGCTTGGTATGTCGCCGAAGTACAAAATTTTGTTTCACATTTTACTCTAGCTATAAAGTTTGAGACAGCCAAGATGAGGAAGGAACCTTTCATGCAGCGAGGCGGGTGTCTCTACAGACAAAATGCGATTATAATTACCCAGGTAGGGACATGTCTTGTATGGGAAAGTGGGATGAGTGCTCGACACTTTTCCTGGTGGGGTAACAGGGACCAAAAGAGTGAGGGGGCTAAACTTACCAGCTTATCTTTCAGAAAAATCGAAATAGATACGGGGATCAATCGGCAAGAAGAATAAAATAATCTGGAAATGTAATAATTATGTAGTTTTTGTTCCAGACAGCAAACTATGCTTTCAATTTAGGATATTCGAGGCACAATGGGGGGAGGATCAATACCAAGGTACACTTGTTTGGTCCCTCATATCTGGTCCCCTCTATAGTCAACTCTTGAGCAAAGTAGGTTTTATCGATAAGATAACAAGACACAATTGATATGATAACCCCACGGCCCCACACGAATTTTTTTGTATCGTCCGTAGTATCGATGGCAACTTGTCGACCCCGATTCTGGTGGCCAGCGGTGAGTGAGTGCACTTACCTCGCTTCAAATCGCAACTACAAACGCTCGGGGCTTGGCTGCCAGCGTATACGACAAACCCGCAACATATTCGATCACGAAAGAGAATCCCTTGAACATTAGAACCCAACTCTGGATCCGGATCTAAAACAATAATCGAGTTTTCTAGTGCGCCAGTCGCACCCCCAGCTACGCGAAATGAAGACTACCTGGAAAGATATCGCCCCGGTGCCAACCGCCACAGAGTTTCTCGATGTTCGTGTCCCATATACAAGACTTTACCATAAATACGACTGTTGACTGGTGTGTTCGACGACAGATTGTTTTATCGAGGACGCAGCGTCGCCTCCCAACTCAAATTAGAAGGTAAGGGACTCCCCTATTCAATCAGGCTATATTGGAGCCGGTCAGGTTGCTAACATCTTCTCAGTGGCTTCAAGATCTCGAGAATTAGTACGACCCGTCTTCACGACCTACCCTTAGACCACCATGATTTACCAGCGTTACAGGAGCGTTCTATACCCGAAAAGTCAAATTTACGGCCGAAACATTCTCTGAGAAGCTGTCTCTGATCTTGGTTAGTCGGCATTCGTGACCGGGCCTTTGTTCGACGACCAGGCCGCTGATATACTCTATAGGAGGGTTTCCCGCGCCTTAATGACCTGCATCCGTTTCACAAGGATTTGATGAACGTACGTGGCCTGAGTATTGTTTGATCTCGCAGGTTGATGTTTAGGTCATCTGATTTTGATCATAGACATTATACGATGCGGACCATTTTCGCATTGCCTTAGGCCAGCTTGCGACGGCAAAGAGTCTTATAGAAAGCATTGCTCGCGATTATGGTATGTTTTCATTGTTCGGTCATATCCCGGAAGACGGCTGTTCCTCGACCGGAAACCATGTTTCTTCCATTAAATCATAAGCGGGGAGGCTTGGGACGAGAGCGCTGGGACAAAGCCGCATGGTCCATGCTCTATGATAATGTGACTGATTGGAACTGGCTGGTTATTCCCGCTGATCAGGAAGCTGTTTGCTGACCATGTCTGATAGTCCGCCTTCTCAAGTACGCACAGTCTTTGTATCAATGGTAAGTTAGGACCAAAGCAACGGTAAAGCTACAACACCGAGGTTAATAATATCAAGCAAACAATTGAAACGAGCCGCCCTTGGTCGGATGGCCACCTTGACCCGCCGCCTCAAGGACCCCCTACTCTACTTGGACCAGGTCCGACAACATCTTGGTCGTCTTCCTTCTATAGACCCAACCGCCAGAACACTCTTAATCTGCGGTTTCCCCAACACGGGAAAGAGTTCGTTCCTTAAATCCATTTCAAGGGCGGATGTGGTACGTTGACAGTGTCCGTATGTTCTTACAGCAATTCGTTACTAATTGTTTCTATAGGAGGTTATGCCATGTGAGTAGCGCGTCTATTCGTTTCCCTTTGCTTGACTCGAAGTCGGGATCCCCCCTTCGACCGGCATTTGGTCTTGACCGATGCGTCGAGTTAGAAGCTTCAACAAGTCTACTCAGAATTGGACACTAACTTGAGTCGCAGATGCGTTCACTACGAAAAGTCTCTTGTGAGTACTATAACCCACTTTTAGGAAACCAAGCTCTCGCCACTAGTCACATAAGCTTGATATTCTTCACTTTCCCTTTTTCAGAGTGTCGTGAAAACTGACTTGATTAGTGTTGGTCACTTCGACTACCAATACCTCAGATTGTAAGTCTTCTAGTTCGCTCCTATGATAAGTCAGCGCTAACTCTGGTCAACGTAGCCAAGCCATTGATACCCCTGGTACGTATGCTGGTGCCCGGTCATGTTTCGGGGCGGATGGAACCTTCATAGATACCCCGGTCGTTGAGGCCAACACTGAATATGATAACTGACTTTCTGAAGGCGTTCTCGATCACCCACTTGAGGAAATGGTTCGTGAACATCCCCTGTATCTTGTGCTCGGCATATACTAACAAGTACCTGGTAGAATACTATTGAAATGCGTAAGAAACCGCTATCGTCACTTGAAGACTCGCAGTATTTAACAAAGTGTTTTAGAATCTATCACGGCTATAGCGCATCTCCGAGCAGCCATTCTCTACTTCATGGATTTGTCCGAGCAGTGCGGCTACAGTGTCAAATCACAGATGCAGGTGCGACCGTTTTGTCCCATCTTACCCTGCTTATAGTGCCTTGATTCTGACTTTGAGCTAGCTGTTCCGTGGTCTCAAGCCTTTGTTTGCTAACAAGTTGATTTTCCTTGTTATCAACAAAATCGATGTTTTAAGAAGAGAGGAGTTAGATGCGGCCACCGCTGCAGAGCTAGACGAGCTCACCACCTCTTCCGGGGTGGAAGTACTCGAACTCTCATGTAATACAACTGAGGGTGTGCAGGAAGCCAAGAACCTTGTCTCCGATAGGCTTCTAGCCCACAGAGTTAGCGAAAAGGTTAATGCTGGCACAACCAGTAGTGGGGCTTTGGGTAGCAGACTGGCCGACGTGATGTCCAGAATCCACGTGGCTCAGCCAGCCGAGGTGCGGGAGAGCTTCATTCCTGCGGCTGCTCTGGCGAAGAAGAAGTACTCCAAGGACGATCCCAACCGCCCTATGCTCGCCAGAGATGTGGAAGAAATAAACGGCGGTGCTGGTGTGTTCAATGTTGACTTGAAGGCCGATTATATGCTCGAGAATCCTGAGTGGAAGTATGATAAGATTCCTGAAATCTTTGACGGCAAGAACATCTACGACTTTGTGGACCCAGATATTGAGGCGAAATTACAAGCTCTGGAAGAGGAGGAAGAGAAACTAGAGGCCGAGGGATACTATGACTCAGATGAGGAGATTGACGATGTCGAGGCGGCCGAGGTCCGCAGAAAGGCAGAGCACATCCGAACGAAGCAAGCCCTCATTCGCAATGAGGCAAGAATTCGGAGGGTCAAGAACCGCGCTGCCCTGCCACGCAGTGTCATCAAGAAGCCACTATCACAACTCCAGGATTCTCTCGACCAGCTGGGTGTGGATACAGAAGATTTACAGCTGCGTGGTCGTTTACAGACGGTGAGCCGCGGCCGCTCCATGTCCCGAAGCAGATTGGGCACCGAGGATTCAAACGCTATGGAAATCGACCAGACACCCAAGGAACGATTGCGGTCAAAGAGCCGGGTCAGAGACAGAAGTCAGCCGGCAACCAACCGTCGTTTGGATGGTGTTGTCGACGCGACAACGCGCACTGCTGCCGAAAGGCAGGCCAAGCTCAGCCAGAGGAAGATGAACCGAAACGCCCGGCAAGGAGAAGCAGATCGCCATACAACCGCGTCACTGGCCAGACACTTGGTAGGTCCTACTTTTTTCAATTTACTCGGGATCCAAAAGCCCCCATTCATGTGTCTCAGCAACGCTAACCCAGCTTTCCCCTATAGTTTGCGGGAAAGAGGAGCAATGGTACGGCATCCCATCGTTAAATGTATATGGGAAAACCTCTTGTCTCAGTTATTCTCTCGGCTATATCAAAGTTTTCATGGTAGAGGAAGCAGGACGCCTGGATAGACTGGCAGTATATATGACGGCTATGAGTTATATTTTAGTTTCTGTCTATACACTGCTACGTGCACCGCATTGTCGTTACTAAGGTACAACGACAGGTGGTGAGCAGAAAAGGAAGTGGGGAGGATTTGAAATGTCAAGACTTCATTCTATGGGCGTTCAGGACCGGAGATGAGAATTCTATTCTCGTATTTTCGTATCTGCTAAGAGAAATTATGATATACCTATATGTATCCTCCTTTTTCTCTTTTTATTCCTTATTCATGTTGCCTACCAGACTGTGATCTATTGTGGGCATCTTATCCTGGCAGAGTGTTGATCAAGGGGTCCTACGAGGCAGGTGCCTAATAGTTTGACTTGACCGTCTTCTAAAACAATCCTTCCATACATTCCTCTTTTTCTTTTCTAAGTCTTCGCGAATCACGCACAAACGTATAGCGTCATTCCTGAAGCACAGGTTTATGCCCAACCCCTTTCTCTTAAGGTACAGTAGGCAGGGCTTGGCCTCGTTTATGTATTATTTATTCATCGTGTTCGAGTGCGAGACACTCACTCCCTACCCATGTATGTATTATGTAACCGAAAATAGTACTTGTATCTGTACCTATCCATGCTATCCGCCTGTTCGATCCTGGATACTCACACCTTATTTCCTTCCGTGTGGATCCATCCATCCATCTATACATGCATACAGGGGTAGAATAGATATTGTAGATTGGAGTTATGAAAAGGAATTGTCGGGGGGTTTTTTTTTGTCTAGCCACCCAAAAGAAAGGGACAAAGCATATAGAGAGAGCAGAACTCAAGTTTCAAGTTTGATCGTCCAATCTATCCGAAACGCCCGGACAGGAAAATGCATTCATGGAATAGGTGACAGAGAACAACGTCGAGATGAGCAAGATGGTTGGTAGCATGGGGAAGAAAGGAAGGATAAGTCGACAGACGTGGTATAGGATGCAACCAGAAATCAGCAACAAACGGATAGCAGCGGGATTCATCTATGAACACTGATCCTCAGGGTCTGCTTTCGTAGGAAATATCCACGCGTGAGAGTTTGTTCGTTGACCGAACCGTCTTTTGTCCACCAGATCCGGTCCGGGTCTAGGCCAGGGATGCAGCAAGTTGCAAGCCAGGATAGTCAGTTAAAGAAGAGGCTTAAGTTTTTGTTCCCATACTGGTTGAAGCTTTGGTGACGAATGATCGCCATTCGTCTGAACCTTGTCTAGCTAGGCCAGATCGAATACCTGGGTTTTTTTTTTTTGGAACACGTCAGCAACACATATGATACATGATATATGACATGTCATGAAGAGGGGGGAGACGTTACTGGTGACGGATTGGCTATTAGCCAAGAGGAAAGAAGGGAGATAAAAAAACATATATAACGGGATCTTCTGGATTTCATTTTCTTACCATGTCGTGCCAGCCTCCGCCACTAAAGGCCGCAACGCTAGGGCTTAGGTAGGAGAAACCGAACCGCTTGTAGTAGTTGACAAGATACTATGCTCGATGGCAACACCATTAGTTGACTTGTACGATTCCTAGACCGACCTTGATTTAGGAGAAGTAGGGAGTACCTCTTGACAAATAAGGGCGATGCGACTGGCGAGGTTGGAGTTCTTGACTTGTTGCATGTAAGCCTTGAGTATGAGTTGGCCCATCCCCACGCCCTGAAGTTTGGGGTGGACAGCGAGCGAATGGATACAAATCGTCCGGCCCGTTTCTTGGTGGCCAACAGGGGAAGGCTGGCATGACCCGTGGTTGGATCCGGACCTATTCCTGGCTGTTTTGTAATCGCGAGGGTAGTCCATGGCGGCGTTCGTGACCACGGCCTCATGTATCCGCGTGGCTACAATGTGGGCGAAAAGCACGCTCAAGGCGCCGTCCTCGCGATCCGTCTCAACGGGGTGAGCGGTGCTCAAGGTCTCGATCTCCCAGCCCTGTGTCTTAGCAGGCACCACAGTGCAGAAGAGACCCATGGAGAGTTCCGGACATGCTGTTAGCCGGTACTCGAACTAAAGAAGTTGAATAATTAGTGGCCCTGTACGATAGACAAAGAAGAAAAAGGCTACATGCATGACGTACATACCTTGTCTCTTGTGCAGCGATGCGCTGGATTAGCAAAAGCAGCATTCTCCAGTGCAACACAACTCTCTAGGTCGGACACGGTGAGTGGCCGAATCAAAGGCGAGAAGGGGAAGGGCAGAAGATCCTGAATTCCGGGCTTCGGTCTGTTCTGCTGGAGGCGACGCTCGCCGCTGATGGTCTTTTGAATGCGGACGAAGTCGTCTGGAAGGTCTTCTGAGTCATCCACGGCATCGTCCGTAGCAGAATATACAAGAGCGGTAGCGGTAGCGGTAGAAATAGGAACGACGACTGTCTTGTGGTGGGCAGATGCTGCGGATATTGACGAGGACGGTGAGCATGTTGATAACGAGGCGCCATTCTGGCCATCCATGCTCCCCCCTCGCCCCTCTCCCGTCTGTATGTGCCCGCTATTCCTCCCGTCTTCCTTGTTCTCCCCCACTATGTGCGTTGACACCGAGGCGGACATTCTCAATATCTACTGGGACCCAATATGTGATATTGATAGGCGGATATAAAGCTACAGGATCAGATGATATGAGAAGGAATGAGAAGGGTTTGAGATGGTTTTAAGACAGGGTAAGATGGGGTGCACAGTTGTCACGCGTATGTTGTTAATAGAAGCAGCGGAAAGAAATTTTATGGATCTCGGCCGGTGGATGAACTCGGGGGACTGGCCGGATTACCTGAGGATCGTCGGGTCTTTTGGTCAGGCTCCTATCAAATGCTCAATAAGGAAAATTAGGGAAATAATATGTGAAATCCACCAGAGCTACGGCAACAAAGGTTCGACCGTAGGTAACAATAATAATATCTTGCGTGGGTCAAGGTTTGGGGAGCAGAGAGAGAAAGAGAGAAAGAGAGGTTCAAATACCTAAGTGAGCTGCCATAGCTCTTCGCAACTTGTGAGAGCAAGGTCTACAAGGAATGCCGACGTGGGAAGCGGAGGTAAAACAGCTGCCTCAGGTAGACTTACCGACATACCTTACCTATTATTGTACGTCCGTATGTGTATGCACGCAGCAGGTATGTCAAAGATGCTTGGCCCAGGAAACAGTCAAGCACAAAAGTACAGGGCAGGTACTCGAACTGCCTGCATACCTGCTATCTACATATATCTAGACACATGAATGAGCCTTATGTAAGTCACTTGGTTAATAGAGATATATATACATGCGTAATGTATCACTTGATATGAGAATCACGTACTTATTACCAACGACGCATCATGCCTCCTTACCTCTTGGGCTTCTACCGTAACACCAATACGCCGGGGTGCATGTACGCATACGCCTGGCACCTACACATCGAGTTAGTCCCAAGATGGAGATGCCCAGGTCTCCAATATCCTGCATGCCACATCGTTTTGGTTTCCTCTTCCTCCCTCTCAACTCGCCCCCCGCCTAAACATGGCAAGGATTTGCATCTTGTTCTCATCTCTGCATCACTTCTGTGTGCCCTTCGCTTATTAGAGTTCAGTCCAACCTGTGGCCAGATACTTAAAGCGGGTATTTGGCTTGAGTAGCATCGCAACCACCACCCACTACAATACTAATCTGTCCCCCCTTTCCCCACCCATGTAAACCACCCACAGGAACCCGAACACAAATCAAGAGACGTTTAGATCACCAGAACCAGAGGCTGGCCGTCGAATCTGAGGGTATCATTGTCTGTACTCATTTTATCTTATCGTACACCTAGAATCATGGTAGCCTAGTCTCCATTCCTTCATTCCCGCCGCCAGTTAACTGACTGCCAAACTCCCCATACCACGGTCCCTGCCCGAACAACCCTTCCACCTCTCCATGCCGCCAACCTTATGTTGGCTTGGCTTATAAGTCTGTCTACTTTCTTTCCTCTACCATTAGTCTCCGCCGTGCCTCGGATCCTCTCGCTGCCCAGCGAGTCTGCTGGTACCATATCTTCAGTCGCAACTAATCGTGACACGTGATAGAGGTGATGCGTGGATTCACCGGAAAGGCGAGGCGAAGCAACATGAGTGGAAAGAAAGAGACCAACAAAACAAAACGACAGTAAAACTCCTTGCAGAAAAATAAAGGCAGAGCACATTTGGTATTTTTCATCACTCCATAGAACTTTTCTGTGCTTTTGTGGTATCGTGGTATCTTGCAACGGCAATGTTCGTGTCCATCCCGCTCCGTCTGTATGCCCTATACTGCTATAAGCAGATCGTGGTATCATATTCGAGTGTATTCGTGCATATAGCATTGCATCAACCGAGAATCGTGTGAGCGCCGTCACTTAAACCCAGTGGGGGGAATCAACCGAGAAGGTAAAGAAAAGTACCAGAAAAGAAAAAGAAAAAGGGTAAGATCAAACAGAACATTGAAAACGGATCAGACCAACAAACCCAACAAAGCCGTGCCATGGACTGTCAGTGACGACAGGCATGGAAAGAGGACGAAAAAAAAAAAAAACAACCAGATCCGACCGATGCACGCCATGGGTATATCCAGCCGGGGGGTATCTGCACGTATAGCATCTAGAAAGACGGGGAATCTAACGGAAAGGTCCAATGGGACCGGGGTATCCTGAATGAGTAGAGTGTGATGTCGACGGCCGCCCACTGTCACCCGATGCGCGGGTGCTGTGGCGTGGTGTCACGTCGCCGCCGTGGGGAATGCTGTTGGGGGATAGCTTGTGGTCGAAACCATTGGTGCCAAAGTGCCGAGTTGGCCATGGGCTGCTATCGTCATCTGGAAGATTTACACCACTATCGTTCCAGGGGTTGCGGTCAGCGTTGAAGCTGCGCGTCGATTCAATCGAGATCAGCGATGACTTCGAAACGTTGCTCGATCCTTTGAAGAACATGTTCATCGAATGCGAGCTATTCTTTCTGCGGTCCAGGGACGAGAGTAGTTGCGACGGCTTGCGGAGTTTGTCGAAGAGCGTAGTCGGTCTCTGCTGCGCCATGTCCTCACCAAAGGCGGGCTTGGTAGGTGAGTCAGTCCCAACTGAGGGGGGTGCGTGCTGCAGGAGTTTCGAATCAAAATACTGGAGCGAGTCTTCGAAAGAGTCGGACTTGGGACGGGGAAGTGCCCCCTTCACAACTACAGCTTCAACATCGGCAGCAGTAAATTGTTGCATTAAGTAGTCGATAGCGTCTCGAAGACCACCGGCATTGTTTCTTGTCAGTTTCCAGAGCAGAGTCGTGGTAGCATTTTCATTCTCCGACTTGTCCTCGGGAGCAGTTTCATGTACTTCAACGGTGACTTCGTGCTGAGTCTTAAGTTTTTCGAGCACTCCGTTGAGGAATTCTGGAGACTCAAGAAACTTGACCAAAGATGGATTTCGAGTCAAAACCATCTCGTGCGTTTCCGGGACCATGCCCTATTAAACAGTTTAGCCTGCGTCACTGGACTCGACCTTCATTACGCAAAGTTGCAGTTTAATACTTACCAGAAATTCATCAGCACATAACGGAACCTGCCATTCGGGACCGGTGACTGTTACTTCATCGCTTGCTTGTTCAGTGCTTGGAAAGATGATCTTGCAGTTCCACTTCTTTTCCAATTCATCGATTTCCTGAAGGCGAGCAATGAGTTGCCTGTGATACAAGCGGTCGACATGTACAATCTGCGAAGTGAACTCGGAGTGCTGTTTCACTTGTCAACTTCATGGATCACTATTGAATAGAAAAATATGCACTTACAGCTCTATCAACCATGTCCAAGATTTCGGTTTTGACAAGCTCTAGGTTCTGAGCGTTACGAGCCGGCGTACGACATATCACGTTGTCCACCTTAACATCGTCGTCTTCACGACCCATGCCTCCTATAAAAAGATCAGCTTATGAGCAAGTGCAATCCAAACGTGGTTAGGGCATACCTCGATCCATGGCATTCGAGAATTTTACGAAAACAGAATGCTTTTTCATGATGCGTTGGATGTGCTGTCCGCCAATGCCGATAATGCGCTTGTGGTATTGATCGGGCACGTGGAAAGAGATGGAAGCCGGCATCTCCTGCTCGACGAGGGTCATACCTTGCTTCATCGAGTCGTAGGTCGGGGCAATAACATCAATATCGAAGTTGTACTCTCTGAAGCTGTCGAAGATGATTTGCACATTGCCTAATTCTCATTAGCGCTCATATCTTCCTCGTCGTTAAGAGAATACCATACTCTGCGTCATAATCTTGTTAATCTTGCCGTTCTTTTTCCCGGAGACGAACTCTTTGTGCTCGTTTGCGAGCTCTATCTTGACCCGAATGCTTTGTGCTCCCATAGTGAGTAACTTGATCTGAGAAAGCACGGTCAAGGCCGACTTGACGGCATCATCAGATCCGGTGATTGTAAAGGTAAGTGTCATCTTATCGAAAGAGATGTCCGCATCTGAGTTTGAGCAGATATCGGCGAGTATGCCACGAATATCATGAGGGCTAGGGAGAGTGCTCATTTGCTGGAAATACCATGAAGCATGGTAGAATTGGCCGGCCTTGAGCAGGGGAATTAGCATAGGGAAAATAAGCTAGTGAAGGGACCACCTTACGAGAGACATGATTTCCTTCATTGTGCGCTCGATCTGAAGTCCCTCGATACCCTGAACCCTGATCATGTTTCGTTGAGCTGCAAGGTGTGGGAACATGATGTACGTGCCGTTAACTTCCATTATCTTTCGAACCTTGTCCATTCGACTGAGCAAGATGCTGTCTATCTTAGCCGCGGATATGACGGCGTCTTTCAGAAATAGCTTGGTTCGGTTGACCATGTCGGCAATCTTGCGTTTGGCCAGCTCAATACCCTGGGGGTGCTCGCCGGTAATGAATATCTCGTCCGGATCACGACGGGTGGCGGTCCGGGGGCAATACCGTGAGAATCGAGCGAAAGGCGGGAAGTAAATAGCCGTATTCGTAGTCGACTCAATCAGTTTAATATTCTTACGAGATCGACCACACACAATAGGATGCAGAGACTGTTCGAGGTGGCATCGGTCCACAGTTCGCCCAAGCTGCGTCTCACGTCAGTCATGTCTTTGTTGGAAAGCAATTCTATCACTTCGCACCAATTTATCAATCAAGATGAGAACATGCGTCTTGGCATGTTCGGCACACTCGGCATCTCCATAAATGGCGACCCTCCACCGTTGATCACGAATGACCTCGACATCACCATTAAGTCCGTCAACGGTAGGAGTAAGTTTAGGGCCCAAGATGAAAATGTCGACCCCGCAGAAGACAGCGAGAGAGTCAAGCGAGTCTGTGACAGTCTTCTGCAATGTACCGGCCGCAGAATCTACGATCAAGCTGTAATCCACGTCGACGGTAGTGCACCTCTACAATGTTTAGTTTAGCCAAAAACATCATGTCACAGGGTTAACTGGCATGTATGCATACCAGTGCCAAAGGCGTGTCTTTTAAGATAGTCTCGCGGCTCTTGTGAACTAGCTCGGGGGAGCCCGAGAGCACAACAGTGATGACCTGTCCCTTGGCGTGCTTGGGCGTGGTTAAATTGACGTTGGCCTCGATGGGCAGAGGTCCTTCGGTGATACCCCGACACAAGGTCTGCAGGTTGGCGAGGTTCTGGGTATGAACGGGTAGCTCATATATTGGAATGTCGTCTGGGGCATCTCCGGGATGCGTCCAACGGAGGACAGAGTCGCCCGTAGCGTGCAGAATCTCCTCGGTGTTGGGGCCGGCGAGGTCGGAGGCTAAGGAGACATTGAAAGCGAGGTGGATGGTGGTGTCGGCGGCCGGCGAAGGACTTAAAGGCGGTGCTCCCGGAGCTCCGGTCTTCTGGTGAGGGTTCATGGGGGTCATGTTCATGTTAGGCCGCGAGGACATGCCAAAATTAGGGCTCTGGATGCGATCGCTCCAGTGACGCATGCCCATATTAGCGGCAAGCTTTTGCATGGTGACCGGGGAACGAATGGGAGGGGGTATCACTGAAAAAGGAAAAAGAATATGGAGAGAGAAAAAAGGAAACGAGAATAAGGAAGGAAGAGAACAGAAACAACAACAAGGCGGTGTTCTCCCCTTTCCGTGGTGTAGAAAATTGAAAACCTCTGCAACTGCTGTTGTGGTGGGGAGGTTTAGAGGGAAATGGGTGAGGAGAGGAGAAGTGGAAAGATGATGGGATAGATAAAGTAACTAAAGGTTAGGTTGATGATGGGGAAGAGAGAGAGGAAGAGAGAAGGGCCAGGAATCGTGGTAGCGGACAGGTTAGGTAAGGTTTGATACAGCGTGCATGAGTTAAGGTAATGTACACCTGTACAGCGATACGTGTAGCAGTATGTACAGCAGCTTGTAGGGGGGTTAATAGGCGTAGGCACCGCACACTTGAGTTTGCAGAAGAACTCCCCTGGCTCTGGAAAGGCAGCAAGTGTACCTACCTCGAGCCTAGAGAGCAGTCTTGGGACTTTCAACCTTAACCAGAATGCAGTCAGCACCACTCCCAGGATATGACCGGCCAATTGGGGAACCGGATTCTATTGGTGTTCCAGAAGGAGCCGATACGACAATAGGTACATCAGATACCGCTGTTGTGGGTACCTCTGCACGTTTGGGAATACTTAATGCACGCTTGGAGGCCGGGCGAAACCTTACAGGTTCTAATAGGTAGGGACCGCTACCAGGTATACCCTACTGCAGCAGTGCCTGTCTGTGGGCTTAGGTATTAAGGTATCATTCTTCTAATAGTGGCCATAGCTCCGCCTGGCTTGGTAGGTGTTGCAAGGGCTGCTGTGCGTCCTCAACAACAATTGAGTTAGCAGCCAGGCCAGAAAAACAGCCAAATAAAGGATCACTGGGCAGCATCGGCAAAAGAGGTAGGCTGGAGGTAGTGTGTACTTTTGCCCAACATACCTACATAACGACATGTAATTGCTGTTCAGTCGAGAAGATTGGTGCTGCAAATCAAAGGCTCGAACAGTTCTCTACAGCCTCTCTACCATGTTCTTTGAGACTTCGTTCCCGAGGACAACGCGTCATCGATCCATACAAACCCGGGCAAAGGAAGACACACAGCTCTGCAAAATAATTATAATAGCAGGATCTATTACAGCTATTGAGATCTAAAACATTATGAAGCCGTTAGAGCACCAGCGCCAGCGATGTATTGCATTTCATCCTCTTACTTCAGGATATGAACTATTGGTACCCCCTACATTACATACAGCCTACAGGTAGTAAGGATTGGTCCTGCAAACTGCAAATAATACATCAATGCATACCACCTCACCTCCTTGCACGACCCCTACATACATGCCTCCAGCTAATGGGAAGCCCAATATCTATCAAAGAGAGAATAGCAAGCAAGTTGAGGCTTTGTTAGTTATAACTTAAAGGCTAAGATAAAAATTCGAAAGAAAAGTACCAAGCGACGCTTGAAGTATTACTATCCAGTCTAATTTGTAACCATATCTGTAATGATGCTCCGTAAGGGGTCCATTTACATACGCATTAGGAACAGAGTCCACTAACATCTCCACAGGTAGACACAGCCACCAACACATATTATCACGCACATACTACGTACTAAGTAGGTATCATACATATGTACATACTTACATGTGTTAGTAAACGCGCGTTGTACCTATATCAAGGCAAAAAGACTGGTATTATTATGGGTACATAACCAAGTGTGCTCCTTTACCTGCATATATAAACGAAGAATTAAACAACTTATATGCTGCAGTGTAGAGCTAAGTAGACACCGACCTCTTTTTCAGCTGATCAGGGAGCCGCCATTCTGGCCTGATAAAAGACTCCCTAACCTACCCCTATTTCTAAGCACAAATACATCTATCATTAAGATACCCATTTGTTGTAAGAGAACAGTAAAAGTTGGCAATAGCCAGATTGTTGCCCTGTTTATAAAGTGGCACCGCAGATGCTTCTTCTTAACTTAAACAGTTGTGCTTGTTAATGTCGTCTGCCTGTCCTTTGTTAGCAGGATATGTTTAAGCTCGAAAGACTGCGTCTGACGGATCACAATATGTATTAAACAAGTTCTCGGGTTCGAATGCAGGGGTAGGTAGGTATACCTGCTGAAAAACTGGCAGGCAACCCAAGCTCCTAAGCCTGACAACATAACATGTACGCGCAAAGCTTACATACCTAGGTGTAAGCCGGCGGAGGCAGGTAAGGCATTGTAAGCATCCTCGTGTGCCCGATTACAACACGGGACAACAGCAGGATACCACTTCTCCTATCCCATACGAAGCCAATGGCAATAGTGTGTTCACCAACAAGGACCTACTGTACACATGGCCCTCTTGAGAGCCTTGCGTATCTGTATACGCAGCCCGAAGCTTCACCTTGAAGTGGCAGAGTTATGCAAAAGAGGGGGATCCAACGCAGCAGGCAAGGCCACCAACGGAGGCCCAAACCAGGTCACGACGAAAGACTGAGCCCACCGAGGCATGTAGGTATGTAGGTATGTGGTAAGTATCTCACTTGTGCCATCATTATCTTCCATCCATGCTGTAGGTACTTACTCAGAGTACATCACGTGTCTAATACCGAGAAACCTAATTCAACACAGGAGCCTGAGAACATCCTGTTATATCGACTATCTACTACTCCCTGTATTGTAAGCAGGTGTATAAAACTTGTTTAAATCTACAGTAGGTACGAATGGCAATGGATTGCCGAAGCATCGAGCAGGGACACGGTCTCGAATGTCTTGAGAAACCCACACCTTAATTTAGAAGGTCTTTTTGGGGCAACATAACAAATACTTCAGGGTACGCTTTTGTCCAACCCAGAGAGTAAAAAGGCTTACTTACCTACTCGTAAAGTAGAAGAGAGGAAAAACCTACAAGTGTATATAAAGAAACATTTTCTATTCATTCTAAGAACTCTGCAATAAGCACCTGCGGTCGTCTACTTTTACGCTTTCAGTCAGGTGAAGGTAGGCGTTGTGTAGTCGGTGAGACAAATCTTGTACAAAAGCAGGAGTAGGCTGGGTTAGGTACCTGTGTACTTACATAGGGCTGGAGTCCTAGGTAGACAGCTCTCATCACGAGCCACTTTTTTCCCTTACTGCTACCACTACTAGGATACCCAAGTTTAAGCCAGCCCACAGTGATGACGGACGGCCCCCATCTCACCAACAGGAGTAAATTGCCTCACAACCTACCTAGGTATGTAGTTACCTAGCCAAGTTATTGTGAAAAGTTGAGAAGTAGCACGAGTCAAGGAAAGGCGCTAAAGGACACGTTAAAACTGCCGAATGTACGGTACATTACGTAGATGCTTCCTGCGATTAACTTGCTCGTCGTGTTTGTCGCCTTGAATTGGCTGTTTCCTTACAGATAAGTAGAGGTTTAATTCGTCTCCGTACCCCGGCCGACAACCAACTCTTTTTAGGAGAAACTGCAACAAGTAGGGAGGATTTACTTCGCTCCATTCATATCATATTGTGCCAATCCTCTCCTGTCTGTTCAGCATGGCCTTACAGAGCGACCAGCCCCAAGTAATGCGTATGTCCTCTTTAATGAGTGGAGCATTTACATACATGAGCATGGCAAATGCACCAAGTATGTACTAGCTCCTCGCTTGATCCCAGTATTCCTCTAGTGCTAGAAACTACAAAAACATACGGATATTGTATTCGAGCTGTCGTCGGAGGGCGGATTGGGCCAAGCTGCCGCACCAATATATCCGAACAATGGCAATTTCACGGCAGGCTTTGGTTGCACCGCATCGTAGATCACACTGCCGTAGATTCGAAGGCGGGCCTATCACTCGCCTTGCAATGCGTGGAATGGATATACTGTGAAGGCTAGCAACAACTTCTTTCTCTTTCTTTGGTATACATCAACATTGGCTTTTCTCGGACATGTCCCGCTGAAGAATTGGGGCTTCCACCCCGAATAAACAATAACTATGAGCGGCTATGCCACTTAGTGTAGACAGACCCGGCGATTGCCTTGCTCATTATGACTAAGCGACCCATAACACTATTCCTTCTTCCTGTATAGAAGAACGGGGAGCCACTGACCCTCCCCAAGCCAAGATATGGCCACTATTCTTAACCCGAGACTCCATGCTGAACCCTGTGCTGGAAATGCTTGCTTATTGATACACCTGGCTTGACGTGCCATTCCCTGGATAGATGATTTCCTGATGCACTGGACGAGGTCGCTCAATGTACGTAATATCGCCTTCACGAGGCGGCTGTTCATAGTATCGCTCGACTGGCCTGACACTATATGCCCGCTGGGGGACGTCCAACTCGTTGGGTCTTACACTATACTCACGGACCACGTGTGGAGCAACCTCCCTTCTTGCCTCCGGATGTACACTGGCAGTATACTGTCGTGGAACAACGTCAGGTCGGCTGCTTGAGAGCCGATCATAAGGCATAGTTTCTATAGCGGGCCTCACACTGGTGGCCCTAGTGACGTAGTCTCGAGGCATAAGCTCAGGGCCCCTATGTTCCGTCGCCCCACGAATCTGTACAAACTCGTGACTAAGAGGACCTACGGCTTGAGCTGAATAATCTCGCTCCCGGTAGCTTCTGAAATTTGTGCCGTGATCTGGTTGGGTAACGACACGTCGGGGAGCATATCCCGGTGATGCCCTTCTGTAGACTACACCATCTTCTCCTACAATTTCTTGGGCGGGCAGGCGAGAAGTGACTTGGATAGGGCCTCTTTCGTACGCAACTTCGTGGTCGCCCGGTCTAATCGAGGGCATAACAGACTGCCGAGACACAGTGGTGGCACGGACCGGTTCGAGATATTCACGGCCATATTCATCCACTATAATTCGACGAGGTGGTGCGGATGGAGGAGGCATGACAGTTGAGCGTCCATCTATGAGAACTGGCGATCTTGATCTAGCCCGATCTGTGTATGGCCGTACACTCATTCGCCCCTCACGTTCATATGTGGGAATCTCTCTTACATCGGGATTTGCAACGGTATAAGACGCCGCGCGTTGCGAACGAGGTTCAACTACGCCGTACGGATCGGGATACCCTAGAGGGCTAGGGACACGACGCACGTAACGTATGATGCTGCCATCTGCCCTTCGTTCCTCGTATAGAGGCGACTCTGGTCTGTAGGTGACTGGTGCCACTGAGGGACGTACCTGTCGCGGGTATGGATAATCCACCACTTCATAGCCTTGAGGTATTCTCTCAACATGCGCGGACACCGGCTGATAGCGTTCTGGGTGTAATTGTGAAATTGGGCGGTCGAGCACTACTTCATCACGGATGAATTCATTTTCGTGTCTGCCCGATCGTCGCTGTCGCTTCTGTCGCCGGATGTACGGTGGCGCTGCCAGAGGAGATGGCGATCTGGGTTCAGACTTGATATTCGGAGAACCTGGAGCATCTTGCGCTCTTTCATCTGCCTTCCTTTTGTTTTTCTTCTTCTTATTCTTCTTACTTCCCATTTCGCCCTGTGGGGAGCTTTCCGGGCTGATTACAACTGTATGCTCTTGCCTAAGAACATTTACCTGGGCCGGTGCTCTGTGCAAATTACCAGAGTCCGATTCAACTGTAGGTGGTTGTCGAGCTACGGCTAACGGCGAAACATGCGAAGGTTGTGGCGCGAGGGGTGATAGATTATGAGCTCGAATCAACGGTTCGTCAACATGTCTAAAGTGTGGGTTAGGGAGGTGTTGAGGGTTCTGCAAGCGACGGTGATCAGCAGACTGCTCCGAATCTGTATTACCAGAATTATCGGAACGACTAGCGCCTCGGCTATCAGAGCTAATCACTTGTGTTTCCAACTGTTCTCTGTGCCGTTGAACTTGATTCAACAAGGTTCGGGGCTCCATCCTTGATGTGTTATCAACACTGTGACCCTGCGACGGGGCGGCTGTGCTTGCTAGTGGATGACCACTCTGGCTCTTAACACCCACATCCTGAGGCCGTGATATATTACGAGCAACATTCGTCTGAGGCGGACCGCTAATCGATGCAGAGAATGATTGGGCAGCTGTGGGTTGCGACGATGGCACGTAATTCACGGCAGAGGTCGCGTTGGTGGGGACATCTCGCATTTGCACATCTTCAACTGCGTCGCGAGCTGGAACTGAGGGTCTCGACTCGGGCGTGTCATGTTGACTGGAATAAAACGTATTCTCATCAAAAGAATCACTAGCTTCGGAAGCATTAGCATTTGGGATGGGCAAACTCGTGCTCGGCGGCGGCGCTGTCGCCTGCACAACAGTCAGAGCCTTTGCTAGGATATCTGAGAGGTCAAGGTCAGGCAACTGCTCAGAAGGCTGGAGGTTTGTTCTCATGGCAGCTTTCCGCTGTTCAACCTGATCCTTGAGTGCCTTTTCAATCCGTTGTCTCTGAATCTGGATCTCGGCCTTCACAAGGTCATCAGACTTCTGCAACAAGACAGGATTGATCTCTGGCTTTCCAGATCCAGACCCAGATCCAAATGATTTAGAGACACCTGGGATGAAGGTCGCCGGGGTAGAGCCGCCGGGGGGAGTGTTTACAGCTGGTTGCTGCGAGTTAGCTTTAAATGACAACATATTGTCCACTAGATGACTATTTGCAGCAGTGCTGGTAGGCAGTTGTGTGGATGGTTGTGTGGAAGGCGGCGCGACACGCGGCGCGACACGCTCGGCCGCGTTGGATGGTGGTTGAGTGGCATTTTTTACCACAGATGAGGCCGGGACTTTTATACGAGGATGTTTTCCTGACACTACTGTATCGCGAAACTGAATGATCTTCTGATACTCGCGAAGCTCGTCGACCTCAGGGTTTGTCAGGGCAGCAGTGGCAGAGCCTGCCTGGTAGCCAGACGCTGCTGCGACTTGAGACATTTCAAGAGTTAGATTAGCACCGACCTGGCCATTGACATCTCCTATGCATAATAATATGAAAAGAAGTAATCCGTGTCGCCTGTAGCACTAGTAGACAACTGGAGAAGATTCAGATGGTAATGCGTAAAAGACTTTGTTGAAAGTCAAGTTACGTGGTGTCAGAGGAAGGGGGAAAGAAGGTATGTTGTGTCACACAATGCTGGAGCTTTACTGCATCCATCTGGTGTATTTTAATTTTTCCAGGAAACCCCAAAAGTGCAGCGTGCAGAAGCACGGACCTTCTGAGAGATACCTTACCTCCCTGAAACTCACGCCCCACACACAGCGGGCAATACCTGCTGCACTGCAGTATGCTGTAGGCAGGTATGTACCGTAGGTACCTACCTCCCCTTCTGGGGCTGTCCAGGTTCCAGTTTTTACTACGCTGCAGACTGGGCTTGGGACGTTCTATAGACTCAGTGACGACAGTGACAAAATATGGATCTCGAATCGAGGTGGTGTATTGTACGCATCATAAATTTTCGCAATCACAGCCGGAACGCCATCCCCTTCTTCTTCTTCTTCTTCTTATTCGATAGTGATATATTATTGCTGCATCGTTATAAATATCTAACCAGTAAATTCAGTCAAATAAATGTACAACGTGGCCAGGCTGGACCAAAAGTGTTCGGGGGAGCTGTTGGTGAAATACCTACCCTTCCGTATACCAAGAATTGCTTGCAACCGCAACACATACATGCTGACTTATTAGCGTAACAGCATGCCTTGGATCCTCCCCTTAAAATACAAACACTTCTCCTGCTGTAGTTAGGTAGGCACCGTAGAGGTAGGTGCCATAAGTAACTAAGTAGTGCCAGAATCATCCGTCACTCACTTACCTCTGCGAGAGAGAGTACTTCTTTTTAGTTGAAGAGATCCATAGAGAAGTATAGAATTACCTAATCAATCACCTATTATAGGCTAGAGGTAATTCTACGTCAAGCAATCTGGTCTTGGTGCTTTGACTACATCTGTCTCGCCGATGACTCAAAAAGGTGCGAGTATCGCCTAGACATAAATTCCAATACAAAAGGAGCCTTGACTGGACAAATCTGCATCGAACTAGACAATCCATACTCGTTATACATAGTACACCAGATACTGCTCTGATAACTCTGTATTCAAACATTAAGCAGAACCAAACCACAACCCTACGAGTTTAGGACCACTGTTTCACCTGTTTCTGCCTTTCTGCACGTTGCAGACAAGAGCATTTGTTATACTATAGATCACGATGGGCTCCCAACCTACGGAATCCGATGGGACTCCCCCTTCTCGGCCTGTGCTATTTTTGTAAGTCGCGACAAGTTAAATAGGCTCGCGATGTTCATGTGCCTAGGCAGTGCACTGACACTCCATCAACAGCGACATAGACAACTGTCTATATTCCAGGAGTAGGGCCTTTTCTATTCAAAGCCATCCCCATGGGAGGTGCAGGGGGCGCTGGGCGCTGACATATCGTGTCATCAGATAGCAAGGTTCATGACATGATGGCCAAACTCATAGACGAGTATTTCGCAAAGCACCTAGGGTTGTCAGAGGCAGAAGCCATACGACTTCACTCCGAGTACTACAAGAACTATGGTCTGGCTATTGAGGGGTTGGTTAGGCACCATCAGATAGACCCACTGGAGTACAACGCCAAAGTGGACGATGCGCTTCCCCTCGAGGACATCATCAAGCCCAACCCCCAGCTGCGCAAGCTTCTGGAGGACATCGACAAGTCCAAGGTGAAGTTATGGCTGTTGACCAACGCCTACGTCAACCACGGCCGGAGAGTCGTCAAACTCCTCGAGGTCGAGGATCTTTTCGAGGGGCTAACATACTGTAATTACTCCGAAGTACCCTTTCTCTGCAAGCCGAACCCGAATATGTATGTGAAAGCCATGAAAGAGGCCAGAATAGAGCGGCCAGAGGACTGCTACTTTGTCGGTACGTACGCACGAGCTGCTAAGGGGCTGCACCTCAATTGTATGGCCAGCCTGGACATACTGATGCCCCGTTACAGATGACTCTTACGCAAATTGCGCCGCAGCGCAAATAATTGGCTGGACAGCAGCCCACCTGGTGGAAGAAGGATTAGAGCTGCCAAAAGTGCAGGCTTCTCAATACCAAATTCGACATTTGGAAGAATTGCGGACAATCTACTCGCAGTTTTTCAAGACAACAAGCTAAAGATGAAGGCCATATCTGCACGCCCTGTGCTCTAGAAAGAACGTCATTGAGATCCGTTTGGAGATCCCATTAGAGTTCCGCGATACGGAGCCGCTTGGACCTACCTGGCATTGGGCTGTTTCTCATAGAGATAGACATTAGCATATAAACATGTTAATATAGCACACGAAGATATGCTCCGACAATTGCAACCAGAAAGAAATAGTCAAATATACCGAGTTCTATCTTGGCGCCTAACACCGTCCGTGACCATCCAAAGTTGTGGGTATCATATAAAAGGTTCTCCCGTCTCTCCCCAGACTCGTCTATTCCCGATTATCTGACAATCGTAAATGTATAAGATATCATGTAGCATTCATCCCCTTGTTTCGGGGGGCAGCGGTAGAAGCTGTGGCATCCTGCAATGCATCATATCACGGTCGCCGGATACTGCGGATTACGCCATCGAGTTTGGCCAGGGTCTCTTTCCGCTGCTTGATGGCCTCTTGACGCTGCGTCTCGGCGACTTTGAGCTCGTCCTCCAGCTCTCGGATGTTACGTTCCTGGTCCTCCTCGCTATTGTCGAGGCCGGGCAGCATCGAGATCAGCAACTCGATCTGCTGCTCCTTCGTGATAAGGTCCTGAGCAAGCTCGAGGAGCGCGGCTTGGAAGACATCGTCGGGGTGCGGGTCCACTAGTTTAGAGACGAGAGATATCAGCATATGTTGCGCGCAAACAGGCGAGGGATATATGTGACCGCATTGCAGAGGTAAGTGGTGATAGCAACAAATGTGAAGGGGGTTATGATTTTGTTCGAGGGCATGCGGTCAAGCTAGGGAATGCGGACCTTCCTGCTGATCGGCCTCCTGCTTGGGTATGACGACAATCTGATCTCGAGGGCCTAAGGTTTCTAGGTTGTGGTGTTGGTTGATGTAATTGATGCAGGCGACAAACTGTTTGGCGAGCTGAAGAGGGTCGACCGTTAGCCATGAACGCTTAGAGATTCGCGGTTACAGAAGCTGTTATTCAGGAAAGAGGTACTAACCTGATCAACAGCGTCTTGCAGCTGGGTAAGTCTGTCGCCCATTTTAGATAGCCACTTTTCTATCAAGGGCCGTAAGGTTTCTCGTTATTGCGTTGGTCTTAATTGTGTTAACTCGACGCCGATGATGATCGCGGAAACACGATTAACAGAGAACATGTGGTGGGGTAGCTATAATTACCTGTAGATAGGTACTGAACAGTATGTCGGCAGGTACCTGCCTACGGTGGTAGTACACCCGTCCAGTAGGACGTGTAGCACCTAAGCTCGTACTTTCCAGGTACATGTACCCACGAAATCCAGCTACCTAATCTGTACCAACGGAACCTTATGCAATTACAGGATATACGCTAAAGCGCCCGACAGGGGTGGTCATAAAACGAGAGCCAGTAATGGAATTCGTCGCGCTTCAGTTACACATTCGTCCAAGAATCTTGGTGTCTTCAAAATATTAAAAGCATAAGACTGCATTAGAAGCGGCACGACATAGCCGGAAATATGGAATGTGGCGGTATCCAATCAGTCGCAGGAGTGGACTTGGCTTGCAATCGATCATCAAGCGCCGCCACAGTGACCACTTACAGCGACATACTATCTATGCATCATCAACATCAATATCATCATCGCCAGCTCGAGTCTTCACTTCAGGCACGCTCCACTACCCGGACGCGCCCAGCAAAGACCAGCACCATGATGTCGCGTCGTACGTCGCGTACGCGGAGCGCATAGGGCTGGACGTGGAGTCCAACGTCTTCATCGGGACTCATTACGAGTACACTGTTGCCTCGGCGCTGCGACCGCTGGGCTTCGACCTCCAGCGCGTAGGCGGGCAATCCGACAAAGGGATCGACCTTCTGGGCACGTGGAGCGTGCCGTCTGCACCGGCTCCAGCTCATCTGCCTCTGCGCGTGCTGCTGCAGTGCAAGGCGTACGCCGCGAGCAAGACCTCTAAGATCGGCCCCCGGTACGTTCGCGAGCTCGAGGGCGCCTACCTAGGCGCACCGTCCGGGTGGCGGGGGTCGGGAGTAATCGGACTGCTCGTCACTCAGCGTCCCGCCACGAAAGGCGTGAGGGAGGCATTGTCGCGCAGCCGCTGGCCCTTGGTCTATGCGTCTTGTTCCAAGGACGGGATAATCGAGCAGATGCTGTGGAATTCGAAGGCTGAGGACGAGGGACTCCAATCTATGGGTGTCACAGCTATATTATCAGGCGATGATCGTCATGGAAACCCACAACGCCTTGTCCTGACCTGGAATGGACGACCTTATACGCCAACTTATCCGGTTGCAGAGGCGGAGGATGCCACACCTGTACAAGAGACCAGGGCGAGTACAAAATCTGATGCGTGATACTGCAGACTCACATCGTCGGCTTCACAGCAAGACAGGCATAAGAATACATGTCATATGATTAGGGCTGGGGCCTGGGTAGCTTTTACCCTCCAAGATATAAATCATACAGTTCGAACAAAGAGCTCAGCAATTGCACCAGATGCTAGAGGATCATCGTTTCTCTATTTCTTTGGGTATGCTGAACGAGAGTTCAATGCATTTGGCGAAACATGAACTCAACCAGGTATAAGAAACTATAAACGCATTGTGCCAAGTCCGCCGGAGGATGTGTTGAACTCCTAGAACTGGATAATACAGAGTTATTCACTCCCCCAGGACTGAGAATGAGAATATTCATCACAGCAATATATATCGAAAAACCCCCTAAAGGCCCCGTTTGTCGAGACGGTCCCACAGGCACCTGAGACACCAAATCGAAAAAAATATCATAACTATGATCGTAATGTGGATTGTGCTCCCGAAGCACAGCACAGCCTTGCGGCGAGAAGCTCTGCCAGTAAAACCTCGAGGTGTTATATGAAATCTGTATAAATGTAAGATCGTGTTTGTTGTGCACCCATCAGCAGTATGGGTATTAAATGAACCTATTCTGGGCTTGTAGTCGTAATTTTTGAATGTCTGTCGAACCCTATCCATCCATAAAGGCATAGCCGACCGTGACTTAATATTTCCCATCCCGCTATTGGCGCGACAGGGAACCCCGCTCTTGTGTCTTCAACACCGTTAGATACTAAGCTCGCAGCCATCGAAATGTCGATAATTCTCCGGTTTCCCAAAGCGAAATGTATGTAGGCGTAGTGTCATATATATCCGACGGGGACAACCGTAAAGACTGAGTAGTTTGTGAAGAATAGAAGATAGATAGCGGAAGACTCAGTCATCCCACACAGCAGCCTTGGCTCTTTCGGCCTCTTCTTTTCGTTTCTGTTCGGCCTCCCGCTCTTCCTCACGCTTCTTGCGCTCCTTCTCCCGCACGGCGCGATCATATTCCCTCTGTTCCTCCGTCATTCTTGGTGCACGCACGCCCAGCGCACTAGCAATCATACGCCTCGCGACCGCATCTGTCTTCTCGGGGCGTCTTACTCCACTCTCGTCCTGCGGGCTGCGGTAACCATACCCTCCACCATTACTAGAACCGGCTGACCAAGGTGCGTTATTGTCGGACTGTGCATCATAATCGAGGCGGCCGTATGAAGGCGATACAGGCGTCGGTGGAGGCGCAGCCACGCCCTCCTTATTGTCTAGTTGCGCGGAAGGAGTTGCGGGTTCGGCCTCAGAGGTGTCACTGTCCTCATCCTCCCAGGAGTCGGCTACCACTTGTTTTTTCGGCTTAGATTTGGGTTTGGAGCTGGAAGAGGCCGACGGCGTGGAGTCGAGGGACAGCTTTGTCATCGCTTTGGTTGCTTGTGATGTTGCTGAAGCCATGGTGCCGCACTCGTTTTTACCAAAATATTATCTTCGACAAGTTAAGTTCGAATCCTTTGCAAACGAAGGTAGTAAACTTATAAGACTCTGCCTTTGGAGGATAATGAGTAGCGAAATCCGTCGTGAATGGTTATAGTATATAATGGGAGGATGACGGTCAGCGGGGTAAATTGAAAATGAATGGAGGTTTTGGAAGTCCTAGAGCTGTGAACGTTTGAAGATCACAAGGATATTATGACGCCAGATACATCGAAGAGATAAACTACTGCGAGGTATACCAATCTATATTAGGAAAGGTAGGATGAGGAGAAGCATGTGAGATCAAAGGGACTTCAAGCGACAGTGTTGTTACGAATTCAGAGGAGAGAAAGAGGAACAAAACTTGGAGAAAGGCTAGACGATTGTCCACTAGTTGTGGGGTTAAGTCCAGAACGGCCTGCCAAAGTACGCCCATGTGCGCATAAAAGAGCTTGGCGTCCCCACTTCCCCACGATCTCGGGACTTTAAGGTACTTGCCCCACTAGAGCCCGTACTACATAGTACATTTCCCAGAACATACAATATAGTACTTGAAGCTTGCATATACCGTCTTCGAGTTGAGGTTAGACTCTGAAGCGTTTCATAAACGACGGTATAGTTCCGCGTTCGTGTATAGAATGGTATAGAATGGTGTACCTAGTAAGTATTCTATGAGACGCCAAAAGCCTATTTACTACCAGGCACACCTAGAAAATATAACAATCATCCAGTTCTAGTAAGAGAGCAGGTAGACATGATATGCTCTGTTAGGATGCTGGTGAAAAGTATAAGACCCTAGTGACGCCTTCGGTCAATGCGCCCAGCCCGGACAGACAATCACAGAAGAGACCTTCCTACACAGTTGCACTTCTGCTGCAGCAGCGAGGTTGGGGCATATCTTCATATATGTCGTCTTCCCTACTGATGAGTATTAACACCTGCATGGGACCAGTCACGCTCATATTCATCTCATTTTTATTCCATAATGGCTAAGAAGTGATCATGTACTTGCTCTCATACCAAATCCCACTGCTAGAGTGACATATAATGAAAACGATTCGTGTTTTTCTAGCTGGATGTCTGTAATCGCTTGATTCAGCGTGTTCATTGCAAAGACAATGGTTCCCATTGTTTGGTAGTGTTGTAAGAACTAGTAGTTATTCTTGAAAGGGAGAAGATTGGATGTGTATTCTGTCAACCCGCTTCGTTGGTCAGCTTTACAAAGACACGGTAACAGCCTAATTGTCTAACAAAGACCATGTTTCGAAACACAATGCAGCCAAATGCAATTGAATAGGTTTTTGAGTATCAGAGTGAATATAAATTCTTCGAGCCCATGCTCGCTCTCGACTATCATAGACAGCACACAGCAACAACTTGCAAACCACTGCTCGACACAAAAGCTTTCAGAATCGAACCAACTATACATCACAGAACAAGATATACGCACATCATCCCCGTCATATAAGCAATCATGTTGTCTAGTCTGACAATGACGCCCATTCGTGTCTATAACCCTGACCTTCTCAAGGTTATCCTTGCAGCTGCCGGGACACTTCTGGTCGACGGGCAGTACGTGGTGTTCGGCCGAGTTCCTTTCACCGTCGTGCTCCAGCTGATCTGGGCGCTATTTGTACGGTTTTTAATCATACTCGCCATGATTAATATGATTATATCGCTCGCTGTCTTGGCCGATAAACTTGCTAAAGGCCAGAAGGATGTATTCACCTCGACCCCAGTCCTTGCTTTTGCTGTCTTCGCCCTCTTTTACTTCACAGAGCCAGCTGCTATCTTCCTCTTCCTAGGCTACTCTATTCACTACTTGAGCAAGAGCCTGGGAAAGAAGTGGCGGTTTTAGGTGAGGTTGAAGTATAGGTATGTTACACCCTGTTCGGGTCCCGAGATCAATCGGCACGTTACTCTTGTTACTCATCTTGCTGATCGTTATTCATCACAGTAGCAAGAGCCTTGGGTTGAGACTATAGTTTGCGCTTGTTTCAAGTCCTGTTTTAGTACCTAGTACTAGTATAGCGAGAAAAAAAGAAAAAAACAGATAATATTTCCCAAACTTCGTCCCAACACATATATATTTGGCCTCTAACACTTAACCGTAAACTATAGCCAGCCACGTCAGGTACAGTACAGTATAAAAAATACCTAAGTGGATGCTCATCTGACTGTCAATTCGTGATGTCGTACGTTCATTGACGAAGAACACTCGTACGTATAGCCGTACCTAGGTAGAAAGGAGATGAAACAGTTTATCAGACCCTCTTTCTCTACTGGAGATTTAGAGATGTCGTCTAGATTTTGTCCTTAACGATATCGACTGCTTGGTATAGTCCAACCCCCGCTAAGTGATTCAAATAATGCGTGATAAACTTGCGAAGTAATAGTCTAACGGCATGCGGAGATGGGCGGTGGTTGCGGTTTGAATTCCACATGCTATTAAAAGCGCCAGTAATAGGGTATCTTGATTTCGAAGGTTATCAAACAATGTCTATTCTCGTTGCAGAACCACCAGTAAGCCCATTATCCCCAGCATAACCGTCTTCAGCCATGGGTGCTCGCTCAGCATGATGGTGACATAACCAACAAACGGTATGTAGCCGACCACACTACCGATAATGTCTTTTCTCTCGAGGTAGTCCTGGCCGCGGGCATAGAGTTCGGTGTCGTCCGCGGCATTGTTGTCACCTTTTGTTAATAACTTCGAATGCTCCCCGGTACCGAATTTGCGCACGACGCGATGGACGATGGGTATATCCTTCCCCTTCACATTGTACACAACCACTTCGCCCACATCCGTCTCGGCCAAGAGATTGCGATTCCACAAAAACAGAAGGTCGCCACGTTGGAAGGCAGGCTCCATAGATCCGGAGAGAACGACGACAATGGGGGACGGCGAGTCGGCGGCTATAGAGAGACCTTTCCACATCTGCATTGTTGTGCGGCGGGTTAGCAAAGACACTTAGGGCATGTCATGAATTCTTTTGCGCTTTTGGCTATCCTAAGGGGTCAAAGCAGCAGTGACACATACCATAAAAGCCGAGGATAGGATGAGAGCAAAATTCAGCAGCTGTGCAGCTGCTTGCCGCGGGTTTTGGAGTCCAGACAGCATGATTATTTGGTGATCAGTTGATGTTTGAATATGTCAAGTGGAAACTGTACTCAGCCTCAGCTGGCCTCAGAGAGAAAGGATTCTGGATTTTGTTTTGCTTGAGGCCAGCTTCAACACCCGTAATTGCTGTTTGGTTGGCTTCTCCTACTTATTGTTAACAGCAGCAGTAGGTACTTTACACAATGTTCCGAGTCGCTGATAATGACAGGTTGTCGAAGAGGTGCAGGTATGTGTAGGGTATATATGGCGTTAACCTAATACGGTCTAGCTCATTGTTAGCCAAGACACCACAACCCCTGCTCCACGAGCCCTCCACCACTGCTATGTAGCTCATGTCTACGACCAGCGACGATAATACAGAATAGACAAGTAAAAGACAATTTTCTATACGATAGACCGATCAGAAGTTGAAAACAAAAGAAAAGACGAATTTATATATCTTTTTGTACAATTTAAGTGTACAAGGAACTTAGCTAGCAGCATGTTTCCATACCTTGAAAGTGAGCAAGTGATACGTTTCTTTCAACTAATGCGTACCTGAGAACGTGTTGCGTGCTGTGACGGGTAGCTTCAAGGATGAAAGCTGTCTGTCTTGCTATACTAATCAAGTGTCTGGTAAAGCTTAAAGATAATTGTTTTCGTTGCGGGGAGATATAGCGGAATATATTACTCCTATCACAAACCATAGCCGTTTTCTTTAATTTTTCTATAGGTTTCTACTTGGGTGATATCTCGCCAGAAGGAAACGAGTCTGTAGATATTGCATCTAACTACTCTTTATTCTAAGTTTCTACACTGCTTATGACTGCAAAGATAACAGAACTTGGAATCACTAAATATGTCGCCTCGCCCAATGCCGTTGTGTTCAGTTGAATACCTAGGTACTGCCCAAAACACCGGAGTTACCTGAGAATATGTATCCAAGCGTCATACTTCTCTAGGCAATCTACAATTCCTTAGTGCTACTCAGTAGGCACCTCCCATCGATGCATGCTGGCCGTCGTGCAAGAATAACCTATGCCCAAGTTGGTATCCCGTACTGGCAAGCAACGACGCGCCTGCTGTGACTGAATCCGCGGGTGCTGTTTTTGGACGTATCGTCACGAAGTGCCAATCGTTCTCTCCAACTAGAGCCTCTGCCATGCCTACCTCATACCTTCCTTGGATGTCTTTAGTCATGGTCGTACTACTCCCTTCGAGAAAATGGCGCTCAGTGTTTCGACTTTAAGTTTCATCGTCCTAGACTACCTGTTTACTCTGCTCGCTGCTGTCCGTTTACCTTGACTTGCCATCATCTCTACCTCCTCTCTTCGCGGATACCCCTAACCTTCGGATCCAACACTTCGCTATATGACCTATTAGATAAGTACTCATATTTTGACTCAAATCTGCAGAAACAGTGTTTCTGCATTCCACCGACCGGTAACACAGAATCGCTGTCATCATGCCGTTGGATACGACGCCTCTCCTAGGGTCCTCTTCTGGCGAACAGGCCCCTCCCCGGGGCGATAGCCATGTCAGTTTTCTTTTTAACTTGTTGCTGTGGCAATAGGCATACCGATTTTGATTTCTGACCGCATGCAGCCGATTACCCAACGAGCTTGCCATTCTCCGTGGCGAGCCATCAACCAAAGGCTTCTATTTTTTATCCGGGCAGTTCTGACTGCGTACCTGACCTCAGTGGCTGGTGTGGCCCTCAAGTACAAGCTCGAGAGCGAGGATGATCACACTGGCTGGCGTATCCCGTTTCAGTTCTCGACCATAGCCTTCGTCCTACAATGGGCATACAACTTAGTGACCTTGGTCAGTTGGTACCATTTACGGATTAGAAGCCAATTCATTAAGTATCACTTATCTGACAAAGGATGGTTTATAGGTCTGGACAGGAATGCACGCGTTCGAGCCAAATGTTCCCGAACCGCAGGAGAACTGCTCAGGCTCGGCCTTCCGAGCTCGTCTTGCTGAGTTCTTTTCTCCGCCTCAGGAGCTCAGTGGGATTGAACGACTCAGTTTTAGCGTGTTTTATGTAGTTTGTCATGTTTTCGCCTTGATGAATACATTACTTTACTGGGCCGTCCTTGTGCCAGCTGGTCACGGCGGATTCAAGTTTCCCGACTTACCCCATCACCACCATTCTCCTGACAACGACACAACCGTCTTCTATGATCCGAGTAAGTGGCATCGTGGAAACACAGGTTTGCTAGTGGGATTAGCATACACAACTTATTGTAAAGCGGGCAGCACTGACTTCGGTATAGACAAAGGCTTGTTCGAAGAAGACGATATCAAGTCATTCAGCATCCTGAACATCTCGACAATTACGACCTTGATAGCATTTATTGAAATTGGTTTCCTCAACAGTATTCGTCGCCCAACTGTAAGTGGCACTGCTTAGAATGGACGGCATGGAATTTTGCGCTGACGAGGTACTGGAAATAGCCTGTCACAGGACATGTGTTCAGCACCATGGTCGCAACCGGCTTGTATATCGCCTGGGCTGGATTGGGAAGACTCGCTACAGATCATTGGGGATTATTTTTCCTCGATCCTAAACTCATGGACAATTCTACATGGGCAGCTATTGCCTCTGGTGCTGCCTTCACCCTAGCATCACCATTCGGTAAGTTGCCTTATGACGGCTGTCATATTGCCCGCATATGGAAATAAATCTGACGTTTCAAAGTTTTCACATATGTGTACGGTCTTATCGCAATGAGGGAGTCATTAACGGCTGCTCATTAGGCGCCATGATGAACCCAATTGCAACTTGTCTCCATCGAAGAGGAGACATAGCTGTAAAAAACACTGGAAGCCGATTGGAATGTAAAGAACGAGGACTGTGAGCTGTCGTACGTTACTTTTGAAACAGCTGATTGACAACTTATCGAGCTATCTGATGAGTTGGTCGCGGGAGGTTCTATGCACCGCTCGTGATGCCGGGGTTGCCCTGGAGTTTATGGGATGGCTTGCCCAATGGCAAGACCAGATTGAAAATATGGAAAACTCAGTATCATTTTCAGGCACCAAAAAAAAGGACTGAGGACGGCGAAAATAAATTGGTATCGTCCCGGAAGGCCTGTACATATTCCTAACCTAGATGCGCTACATGTCCTTAGTTGTCCCTGTACATGTCACGTCGTTGAATTTGTATGCTGTTGTGGAACGCGCACCATTCGGGGGAGAAATGAGATGCCGGTCCTAACTTGGCACTCCTGTGCATCTATGTAGATTTACCTACCAGTATGTATTCCTGACATTGGCAAGATGATTCCCGGTCAATGGCCATACACTCTACTTCAAGTACTATTAGTACTTATATAGGTAAGCCGTCAGGCACAACGGATGTACAAGGTATATATCTATAGTTAATTCTATACACATCCATGTCTTGCCCGATTCTCCGGGCCGGCCCCGAAGTTGTTGAGCTGGTGCTTTCGGTACTCGGATACCTAATTATCAACATGTAGTAACGTTAGTTACTAATAGGATAATGTATAACACTGCATATGCGCTCACATAAAATTTGCGGGCGGTTAACTTATCGTTGGGAGGATGCTTATCATATGTGTATGCCTTACTTGAACCACAAGACGTCTCCTTTGCTCATCGTTTGCTCCACCCCGGCCAGTGATCTGAAAGATGGTATCCTCAGGCGGTTCTTAATCTTGTCGCATGATCTCCACGTCACAGTCGGATCGAGCTGTGCCCAACACTAGATTTGGTCATGCTGAAGGAATCTGTTGGCAATTTTCTGATTTGTAAGTACTTTTACGCGACAACACTGCTTAATGCTACTGCCAGGTTGCCAACAGCTATGCTCTTCACCATACTGTTATCAATACCTTTCACACTGGTTACCTAATGATGGTTCGGGTCGTAGAGCGGACGCTAATATCGGACAGTACCTGGTGGATTCCGGGGTAAACCATTGATTCATCGCCACGCTTCGACAACAGCCTTCTATCGAGATTACCACTCGTGCTTGGCGTTTCACTCGTCTAACAGAACACACTCTGCTATACATAGTCCAAGTAGAGATCTTATAGGTATGTCATATAGGCACATTAATTGTGCCTTCTGATTGGCCCGTGCCCCCCTAGACACAGCCTCAATACTCCGGATGCAACCTTGTTAGGCTCTCAGTCCACAACTCGACGCAGTGTGTCTCACAGACGGGGGCCTATCTCGCGTGGCCACTTGCCCAATCATCGTCATTCCCGATTAGGCAGAGAGTCCCCCTCCTGCTTGGACAGGAATGAAACGATTGGGCTCCCAAGTTTTAGGTGTAAAGTCAGAGAGGTGTACGTAGTGGGCAGGGAAAGGGGCTACCGAGATAGTCAACTGGCCTACGTGCGTGTGCCATGTGTATTGATTGCAGGAGTTCTGCTTATAATATTCACACCACAATATACATCTGTATGTAGGTAGGTACCGGTAGGTGTCGTTATCTCAGGAAGCCGACAAGGTCACCATCGCGCCACAATTCACAGAAACACACTTCTTCGATAAGCACTTTTGTTAGGTATCAAATACATCCCGGACCCGTTTTGACGCATTACGGCCCCCAAATCTTACCTACCTAACCTCCTTAGGTCTAAATCCAAGGCAATTGTGTATACCCAGTCCACCTACCTATGTAGTAATACCTACCTATAGCATACTATAGTGGTGTGTACGGATGTTATCGTTCTTACCTGTCGCTTGTCCCGGCCGTCGTCTGTCGTGGTGTAACCCCGGCCTGCCGGTGAGGTGAGTAGCCCCAGTATGTATCGTAGTACATCGAACTCTTCTTGTTTGGCTCATCTCTGAACGTACGTACTGTAGATGCATGCATCCACCCACCAACCACGAATGATAATCCGAAAGAATCCCGGCACGTCCAACATGCCCAACCAAAGCAGGCTGAGACGGAGTCACTGATCTGCGCCAACTGGCTGGTCGCCTGGACACTTGCGTAGTACAGCATACGGTCTACACGTACAGCAGTATAAGTAGGAGGTATGTTGGTAGGTAGCATTCTGGGCAAAATGTTGTGGGATAGTGTACGATCAGCTGCATACTGTGTAATAGTATAAATATCTCGGGCAGCCCCCCTTCAATTCTACCCCCCTTCTTTCGTTCTTCCTCCCCCACCACAACCATCAAGGGTCGCAAAGCACTTTAAGTGATATCTCCAGATTCATTCGTTTGTTTCTTTCGAATTGTCTCTGGGATACACCGCCCGGGCCCGTGTCAATCATTTTCTTGTGTGTCAATTCACCAATTCCCCCCCCATTCGCTCCTTTAGCGTTTTCTCTTTCGTCTGCGGAACCGCCGAAATTCTTATAGACAACTACCCCCACGTTCTTTTCGTCGCTCTCTAGCCAATTCCCAAATCGCAAACCCTTGAACCCTGCATCGATTTCTTCAACTAGTTCAATCGACCGTCGCCATCATGTTTAAGCGCTCGTTTCGTTCCACGGACCGAGTCGACAAGTCGGCGAGGGCGAAGAAATCCAACATGGTTCGCGATCCCCAGAAGCTGTCGAAATTGCAACAGTCACTCGAGGAGACTCTTCCCGTCAAGAAGAGTCTCACCTCCCCGATCATCACCCTCATGGTCGGGAGCGAAGGGCGGCTGTTTGCGGCGCACGAGGAGGTCCTGTGCCAGTCACCGTTCTTTGAGCGCATCTGCCGGGACCAATACCTCGATGCGCAGAGCAAGAGGATTTCGCTTCCCGACGAAGAACCCGAGATCTTCTCGGCCGTTCTCGAGTACCTCTACAAGGGCGACTACTACCCCCGCTTGTTGCACAACAAGCACCGCAACTCTTGGGAGCTCGAGGACGCCGTGCGATCTCCAGACCCCTCCGATCCTAACACCACCCGAGGCGGCCGCGGAGCCGTCGAGGCCACCATGTACGTCCCGAGTGTGGGCCAATACCTCCTCCGAGACACCGTAGTCTACTGTGCCGCCGAGCGATTCGGCCTCGAAGAACTCAAGCGCCTGTCTCTCCGGAAGCAGGGCCTGCAGAGCGGCATCGACGTCGGCACCATCCTTCGTTCGGCGCAGTACGCCTACGACAACACACCCGACACAGACTCGCGGCTCCGCGCCCATTATCTCGCTCTGATCATCCGATGTCGCAAGACATTCAAGAGGAGCGGAACCATGCAGGCCGAGATGGAAAAGGGCGGCAAGCTCTTCTTCGACCTGTTCGTGGCCATGTGCAACCATCTAGACGACGTTGTCGACATGAGCAACGCTCGCACGCCCAAAACGATCTGATGGGCACAATAGTAGAAGCACATCGGCACCACCGAATATTCCCGTTTTTGGTCACTTCTGATATTTGTGTTTATATGGCGATTTCCAACTTCGAATTTTGCGTGTTTCGGCGAGGAATCGGATATTGTTTACGAGCGTGACGATTGGCGTTATTTGATTCATTGTCTTTGGTTTCTTCCCCCATCATTCAACTCTCCCACATATCTCAGGCATCAGATTGGAAGCACCATTTGGGAGAGCCTACTACAGTTGCAGCAGACACTCCACTTCTTCATCGAGGTTTGGCCGACCATTTTTTTGATGAACCTGAGTGTTCGAGGAGATTTGAGCGGGTATGAACGTACATGAAGCTCACTCCCATCATCCCTCGGCTCTCCGACTTTTCTAATGACCCCTAACGCGCAACTCCCATACTACACAAACCAGAAGACCTCACCGTCTGCGATCCTGCTACCGGGCTCAGAACTAGTACAGAAAGCCGATTTCTATAAATCGGCCTAGAAAGTCGAGCCGTGTACAACGGGAGCGGTGACCTGGCGGCGAGGGAAGAATGAGCTTTAACCGCTCGACAAAAAAAAAACCGGCAATTTGTCTTTACAACTGCGTTTGCTATGATGTTTTTTTCACTCAGACACGACGAAGGTCTCCCCGAGCCCGAATTACATGACGGCATAATATTAGGCAACCCGTCTTGATTACCAGATTGTTTAATAGGGAGTAGGAATTGCAAGGACCTATCGCCGTGGGCAAGCGGGGAGGACAAATGTCACAGGATGGCGCGCCTCTTCGCTGCCAAAACCCATCTCATATGTGCCAAAACCTGTTCGAGAGAACAAAGGGGACAACCAAAAAACTGCCAATCAAAGAAAAAAAAGTTAACACGCCGCTCATACTGTCAAACATCGTACTATTTCTCTCCTAGTAGGGAAATCAGGACGGAGTCCAGATTGTCAACCGAGAAACGAACCAAGTGTATGCCGGCGTACACCCCCAAAGCGAACACAGAACCCACTGCATGGTTCAGCTATAGCCAGTGCTGGCATCTACGAAATCCCCATGGCTGGGCAATCTCTTTTTTCGCTGTCTCTTCATCCAGTTCGTATGAGCAGGGCCGCGGAAACGGTGGAAATGAGAGACCCGAAGTGGGAACGAAGGATGATGTAAGGATGAAAACCAGGTTCTAGTCTTGAAGATTAGCTACCTAGGTAGATAGCATAAGTAGTCCAGGGAAGGAGGACATTTTCTCCCCAGTGGAGAGATGCCGACGACCCCGGCCCGAGCCCTCATCAGGGCAAGATAATGAGAGATTCGGCCACCTCACTCTCCATGTTCCTTTTCTCGTCGCGTGAAGCCTGCATATGATGATACTAATGATTGGCGTTGGTATTTGCTTGAACACCGGCTGAGGTGGTACACGACTTAAGGAAGAGAGTTGACGGCCGCTTTTCTCTGCATGACCCATAGGCTATACAGGACTATAGTAATTTCTCGGTCGTCTAGCTCATGATATCAGTAGCAGCTAACTTAGCAAGCGGTAGATTTACGTGGTACTATGCAGGATGAGTCCAGGCTAAGAAACAGCGGCAAATGCAACTAACCTAAGCATGATTTCCTGTACTCTATTGTGAGAGGGTGCAAGCTCAGGTCGTTTGTCAAAGTAAGGTATGTTGTACAGTACTGCTGTATGTAGCACGACATAATAGAGCCCCTCAGCCCCACACCCCGCAATTGATAGCATTCGAACTCAGCAGCTGCCGGTCGAACTTTAAGCCAACCTAAACATTTTCTTCGCAAACCACGCCCCTCCCTTCCATTCATTCCGACCTCCGTCTACTCTCCCCTTCCCTTATAGAGAACCCTTGAAATGGAGGATTAAAGCGCATAAGGAGGGAAATATCATCATGTCATCCGAAACAACCGCATCCACATCGACCGCTTCGGCGGGGGCCGGAGGGCCGGTGGCCATCGTCTGCGTGGGAATGGCCGGGTCTGGCAAGACCACCTTTATGCAGCGCATCAACGCGCATTTGCACGGCCAAAGGGAACCTCCATATGTCATCAATCTTGACCCGGCGGTCTTGAATGTTCCGTTTGAGAGTAACATCGATATTCGCGACTCGGTCAACTACAAGGAGGTCATGAGACAATACAATTTAGGTCCTAACGGGGGTATCTTGACGTCTCTTAACCTCTTTGCGACGAAAGTAGATCAGATCCTGGGACTTCTGGAGAAGCGCACTTCCCCCGACCCTGCGAATCCTGGCAAGAAGCTTATAAAAAACATCCTTGTAGACACACGTGCGACCCCCTTCGCCGTATTATTTTTCAGATCTGGTATGCTGACCGATTTATAGCCGGCCAGATAGAAGTATTCGTGTGGTCTGCCTCGGGACAGATCCTCCTCGAGTCGCTTGCATCTTCCTTCCCTACTGTCATAGCCTACATTATTGATACACCACGGACCGCTTCTACTAGTACCTTCATGAGCAACATGCTCTACGCCTGCTCCATCCTCTATAAGACTAAGCTGCCGATGATCCTGGTATTCAACAAGACTGATGTCAAAGATGCGAGCTTTGCGAAGGAATGGATGACGAACTACGATGCGTTCCAGGAGGCCTTGGCCCGGGACGAGGAAGGCAACGCCTTTGGCAGCGTCGAGGGACAGGGCTCGGGCAGCGGGTACATGGGTAGTCTCCTGAATTCGATGAGCTCGATGCTCGAGGAGTTCTACGCGCACCTCAGCGTAGTCGGCGTATCGTCGATGACGGGCCAAGGCGTGGACGACTTCTTCGCCGCGGTCCAGGAGAAGGCGGGGGAGTTCCGGCGAGACTATCAGCCGGAGCTCGAGCGCAAGAGGAAGGAGAGAGACGAGCTGAAGCGCAAGACGAGAGAAAAGGAGCTGGAGAAGATGATGAAGGGAATGGCCATGGGTGAGGAGAGTAGTAAGACGACTACCGGAGTCGAACCTGCCAAGGCCGACGATGACGACGACGATGACTCCTCGGTCGTAATGAGCGACGAAAACAATGATGACGACTACGCCGACGTGGACGACGAGTACGACCGTGAAGGCCTACAGCAGCGGTATGCGGCGGCAATGGAAGCGAGTGCAGACTCGACGATGGAAGACGCTGGCTTTGCCAAATATCTGCATTCTCAAAGGAGATAGAAATGTACTATTTGGACAAAAGCTTGGTAGGGAAACCGGGGTCATGTCACCTAAGAAAGGCAAAATATTAGGGAACAATTACGGCGTAAAGAGAAAAGACTGCATAGGATCGATCCTATGGAGTTAGGTATTAGGAAGGGTTAGACATAGTACGGCGCATTGATACCACAATCTGATTTCTCTTCATATCTTTTTGGGCTCTCGAATCAAAATAAATAGCACCCTATTAAATCCTCCCACGAACTCCAAACTCCCTTAATAATGCTGTTTCTCTCTAAGCAGCAGTAGCCAGTCGGTCCATAAAAGCAAGTTTTACGGCCAGACGTCTATATATCCTCTCTTGGTGCAGAAACCCTCCCATACGTGTTATTGTCTCTTTCTAAGAGACAAGACCTGGTCTGACCTGCACGTAAAACCAGCTTTCCCAGTTGAACTCGCCTGTTCGCTATTTACCGTGCCTCGAATTGTACCATCCTACGTAAATATGGTTAGTTAACGACTCATTTAGAGATTCCGTTCTTCCCGACCAGACAAAAAACGCCAAACGCCAAACGCCAAGCAGGGGAGTTGCATTCGATGTAATTCACTTTCTTGTCATTTGATTTTCGTTTCTTTATTTTTATTTCTTATTCTCCCCCTTTTTTACCCGTGCTTGCTTGCGCTAGATCGTTTTTCGCCTTGTCGTTACGTACCTTTTGGTCCGCTCTTTGTACAAGATGCGGCAGCCGCACTCCTTGCAGCGGATGGTGTCGCTCCGCCGCAGGGCGAACTTGAAGCCGCAGTCGCCGCAGATATAGTTCATGGTCGCGCCCTCGGTGTCGAAGGCGCGCGACAGGTTGGCTCCCGCGCCCGGGGTGCCGCTGTTGCTACCTTGGTTCGTGGGGATCTGGTAGGCTTCGCGCGACATGGTTCTTGTTATTTTATGTTGGGTTTTGATTGAGTCTTGAGGTTAACTTGGTTTAATTTGATGCGAGAATATCTCCTTTTTCTTTTATGATATATCGCTCGTTGAGTGAGGAAGGCTGCGACGTAAGATATCGTAGATGCGGTTTCTTTCTCAATTCGTGATGCTGTGAAAGAGGATATGGATGGATGTCGAAATTTTTGGTTGGTTAGCTGGATGGATGCAGTGAGTGGCTTGTACTGGTAGATGGAGGGGTCCTAAAACAATGGCCAGAGCCTCAGAAGTTTCAGGCGTTTATGTGGAGAATATCCAAGTAATCGGGTTTAGCGGTTTTTGTTCTGAAATACAGATGTACAGATTAGATCTAGGTACTGTAAAATGAATGCGCTAATCTGCGTTCGGTTGCTGAAGCCCCCTGTAAAATAACCGCCAATCAGCAAAACGGTTTTGGAAACAGGCCGAGGCATCGGGTCATTTATCTTCAAAAGCTTCGAAGCGTTGGAGAGTTAACCAAGCATACCTCTTCACTCCCATCTTCTTCTCCAAGTCTACTTTGACGTGTACTTTCGTTATTATTTGTACTTCAATCTGTGTCTATAAGCGGCCTTGTCTTTTTCACAATTTATTCACATTCTTTAAAGCTGTAATACAGTTGTTCCTTCAGCGTATCTGATATCCTGATTTGTAAAGGCGTAGTTAGACGTTAATAGAGATTTCCCTGTTAGATATTTCTATTTCCAACGACAACTCAAAAGCACATCTAACTAATCATGGCGGCGGCACCCTTTGATCCCACAGTGCTACCGCCTAATAGCTCGTGTCCGTTCTGCAACATTGCGCAAACGTACCCAACGTTCCCACCCGAGGAACCCCTTGCTTCAGATTCGCCCGACTTCGACCCGTACAAGCTCGCCCCGGCTACTTTTATCGTGCTGTCCACGCCCATGCTGATGGCCTTTTTGGACATAATGCCCTTGTCCCGCGGGCATCTGCTCCTGTGTCCGCGCTCGCACAAGCCGAAGCTGTCGGACGTGTCGGCCGCCGAGGCCGCCGAGCTCGGCGCCTACCTGCGCATCCTGTCCAAGGCGCTATCGCGGACCACTGGCGTCCACGACTGGAACATTGTGCAGAACAACGGTGCCGCCGCCGCCCAGGTCGTGAACCACGTGCACTATCACCTGATACCGCGCCCCGAGATTCGCGCGAGCGGGAGATTCAGCGAGAGCTTCACCATGTTCGGTAGAGGCCAGCGGGAGGAACTAGACGACGAAGAAGCCATAGACCTAGCCGCTAAGCTTAGAGACAATATTGCAGCAGTGCTAGGAGAAGAGTCGCGCAGAGGAAAGTTATGAACGGGGAGAGAGAGAGAGAGAGAGAGAGAAAGAGAAGTAAGAAAAAGTCTACAAGCATAAACGAAAAGCCTTCTCGTGGCCCATTCGTGTACACTGACGGACCTCGACTCTATCAACTTTGGTTGCATTATCACTTAATGCTATCGTTGACGATCTCTATATCTCTGTCTATTTGTCTATCTATGTACTTCTACTATGATGGTCTTGGGTCATCTTAAGGTCGTCGTCACTCCGATTCAGCTTTTCACTCGTCATCGCCGAAGAAGACCTTGACGGGTAACCAATTATCGCCGCATACCTTGAAGCGACCCTTCAAGTTCGACAGCGCGCTCATCTCCTCGTCCGTCAGGTACCAATCGTCCAGCGCAAAGTTCGCCTCGATTCTCTCCTTGGTCACCGACTTGGGGATCACGTCCCAGCCATTCTGAATACCCCACTGGAGGAGACACTGCTGCGGCGTCTTCCCCTTCTTCTCCGCAATGTCCAGAAGGCTCTGGTCCTTGTAGAGGGGCGAGTTGGTGCTGCCGAGGCACGAGTACCCAGTGCAGTGGATGCCCTTCTCCTTGCAGTAAGCTACGAGCTTAGGCGAAGGGTTGTTGGGGTGAAGCTCGATCTGGTTGACGGCGGGCTTGATCTGAGTTTTGCCACTTGTTAGTTATCGAAATCCATTCTGTGAATGTGGGATTTCCATACCTTGCAAGAGGGGTCGTTTAGCAGCTTCTCGAGGTTGGTGATTCCGAAGTTAGAAACGCCAATATTTCGAACCTTGCCCGTATCGACGAGCTTCTGCATTTCGCGCCAGGTGTCGATGAAGTTCCAGTCGTCGTAGTGCTTCTTCAGGTCGTCCGGGCGAGTCGAGCTAGGCCAGTGCATGAGGTAGAGGTCAACGTAGTCCATGCCCAGGTTCTTCAGGGACGCGTCGATGCCCTCGGCCACGCGCTTGTGCCAGGGGTTGTCGAGCTTGGTGGTGATCCAGATCTGCTCGCGGGGCACCCCGGAAGCCCTCACGCCCTCACCCACCTCGGACTCGTTGCCGTAGGCATAGGCTGTGTCGATGTACCGGTAGCCGGTCTGGAGCGCGTGCTTGACGGCCTCGGTCGCCTGGCCTTTGGGCGACTGCCATGTGCCCAAGCCGATGGCCGGGATCTTGTCCCCCGAGGCGAGGGTGTAGGTCTTACTGTTCCAGGGACGAAGGATGTCAGTCTAGAGCTTGTACACACGGAGTCTCTGGCTGTAAGATCGCATACTCACCTGGTGTGCTTCGTTTCCGCCATTGTGAACGTTCCTAGTATGACTTCAAGGGGTCAGATGAAGGCAGATTGGGAGTTGGGGGGAAAGTAAAGATGGGATCTGAGAAATAAATAGGATATGGAAAATCGCGGGGGGATATGACGGTGTATGCATGAGGGGTGATTTATATTATCAAATTAGTAGGCTAGACTGCTTTTTTTCTAAGCTTGTTTGTAAGTTACCTAAAGCATTTGTCTGGAGTATTTGCTGCGCCTACTCTTAGTTTGATAATGGATGCAATGACGCAGACGGAGAATTTAGACTAACAGAACCCACGCAGAAACCCACGTTTTTTAACCGCCTATCTAACTCCGGTGCTATTTGACTTGGCTACTCCGCAAAAACGGGTGAAACTAGACTAATTATCTAACATAGTTATCTGTCGGTTGATTTCTACCACATTCTCTCTCTCTCTCTCTCTCTCTCTCTTCTCTATTGCGGAGATGGGGCCGTATAGAGTCTGCTTGATGTACTTATTAGTTCTCATTTTACTTGGGTTTTCACCTGTCCCCTACGTATTCTTTTACGTTTTTTGTTGCTGTAACGTCAAGCTCAGCTTGTCCGATTAACCGGGCCGGAACCCCGCACTTCAGTATTTTCTGGGTTCCAATGTAAAGTGTGTTCGGCGGGTTACATGATCAACTACATCATAGGTATGTGTTCTGGGGAATCTAGGGTTGACTCAGGTCGGCCGATGTCACTATGCATCGTTTATCGTGACACAACTAAAAGCAAAGCATATGAGTCTCTATGTACCATTTACTTGATTGGCGAAGAGTACAGTACAACTCCTGAACCGGGTTGTAGAGTGAGGGTAGGGTTGTCTTGTTGTCCCTGTATAAAAAGGGGTATATTATGATATATAATATGAAGACTAAATAGGTTCCGATTCTATGCCTACCTACCTAACATGCCTATCTATCTACTTTATAAGAAGGGGGCTGTTGAAGCAAGCGCAGATAAGCCCTTTAATAGGTCAGGTATAACAGAACCATGCTCGGGTTCTCTCTTGCCAGGACTTTCAAAGCTGGTCGAGCCTACGTGGTTTTGGTAAGTAGTTAGAGTTGGTAAGCTGAGTTGAGTTGAAGTCCGGTTCTGATGTTTTTGGACTTGGTGTTGGTAGGTATTTCAATTGTATGTATACTTCCTAGCAGAATTTGTGTATATCATTCAACCGATAGACAATCCCCTGATAGTTTCCCAATCTTTCACTGCCAGTATTCTCTCATCCTTATTAGACGTCGCAATGGTCGTTCTCGGACGACCAGAAGACCCGCATTCCACAGCCAAAAAATTATCTCGACAACCCACCGCTGACAGTTCCAACGGGTTGATACATTATTCACGGGCCAGGACTGCACAAGCCGCCGTATTCTGCGCAAATGTAGCTAGCGAATACGACCGATAAAGACCGCTTGCTGAAACAACCTGGCTGAGTTCGGCCGTACGCGCCATCTCACGTCTCCAACATAGTATCCTTGGCCGTCGACATTATCGTATACTTGATGGACTGTGCCGCGCCCGCGTAGGGGACCTGACTATCATGATTACAGTCAGTACGGATATACTGGGGGTGGTAAGGATCCAAAAATAAAGTTCATTTAACGAGCATTTTATATTTCGAGTAGAGGGGTAATAAACTTCAAAGTTATTTACTATGGATGGCCCAGTGATGAGGGTCGCGTTGATCTATAGGACGGTACACAGCAACGTCGAACGTGGTACCCATATCATAAGGCTGATAACGCCTCGTATGTGGAGATGGGGAAGATGTTGGGCGATATCTATCCGGGTAAAGGGACCTCCGATGATTGCATCTACGGCTTCTATAATTCATTATGAAAAGAAAGAAAGAAGGAAAGAAAACACTCAAAACAAGCGTACTTGTTGGATGTAGAGTTGTATTGTTATCGTAGAAGTAATGGGATCTGTAGGACCAGATTCCCCTTAGCGAAGCCCTTATATACAGTACAATCCGTACCTTCTCCCGACACGCTGCTTCATAACTCTCTCCTCGCGTATGATAAAAGGCCCAAGGCCGGAGTATACATTTATAAACGGTAAACGCTAAATGCCTTCATGTAGCTGCAAAGTCAAAGGAAAGGGGAACAGCGCCAGAATGGACTCTTACAACCATTGGCATTGCAGAGGAAGGTTTAACCAGGGCTTGCTGCCGCGTAATCGACGCTCCCAACCTTTGGAGGTGCAGAAGGTTTAACCAGCGCTCGCTGCCACGTAATCGATGCCCCCAGCCCGAAGAAAAGGCCAATACTTAAAGCCTCCCTTGGTTCCTATCCATGGCGCCTGTCTCCTTGACCTACTATCTCTCGACACCTCACACGCTCCAGACAGAAAAAATATTGACCCTCGAAACCAATCTTTCAGCAATATAAATCTATTTTCCAACCACATAAGCCCAAATGGCTATCGATACTACGCACGTCGTAGCGCCAAAGGCAGCACACACACATACGGTCATTTTTTTACACGGCCGTGACAGCAATGCCCAAGAATTTGCGGACGAATTCTTTGAGAGTGAGGCCTCTGGGCCCCTTGATCAACCACGAACGCTCCGAGACCTTTTTCCAAATATCAGATGGGTATTTCCCGGTGCTTCAATGCTGGAGTCTGAACGCTTTGGTGTCCCCATGTCGCAATGGTTTGATATGTGGTCGGTTGAGAGCCCGGCGGAACGACCCGAACTACAACACCGCGGACTGCATCAGAGCACAGAAAGAATCCTCGACATCATCAATAATGAAGAGACCCTGGCCCCACGAGAGAATATCTTTCTATGCGGAATAAGCCAGGGATTCGCAACTGCGATAGCTGCCTATTTTGCGGACCCAAGGAGACTCGCTGGGTTGATAGGACTATGCAGCTGGATGCCAGTCGCAGCACCCACACAGACGCACCTGAAAGTCATGGAATCGGGCCACGGCACACCCATATTTCTGGCGCATTCGGCGGATGACAACATCGTCCCAATAGATAACGGCAGAGAGCTAAGAGATATCCTCAAATCACGGCAGCTTGAAGTAGAGTGGAAGGAATACGCGGACGGTGGCCATTGGGTTAATGAACCTCAGGGTGTTGATGATATTGCTGGATTCCTAAACAGACATATTATCAGCAACAACTCGGAACTGTAAAACCTAGCGGCGCGGGCCGTTACCCGTTCGTGGGCCTGTCAAACGATTCGCTATTCGAGACTCAGATAATATCTGGCCAATATGGCGTTTAATTACTCTCCACTTGAACACAGCCGACCCCGTCTCTTCGTCTATTGAGATAGACAGCATTATGGGAGTACCGTCGTCTATATAATCGACCGCTCTTAAAGCTGCGCCAGACGTGTGCTTCTCCTTCAGGGGGACACGCACAGCCAGTTCCGCATTGTGCTCCTGGATTGCAAACATATACTTATACACCTCTTTCAACGATTGCTCTTGGATAAGGGCCCAGATCAAGTCGATTCCTTTCCTGTTTGCCGCAACCTGAGCCTTTAGGTCAGAAAGATTGTTACTTGTAGTTGGGTTCTGGACACGCCTGGGTATTTGTCTAGCTTGTGCAATAGAAGCTTCCTGACCCTCTCTTCTTTGAACCGACCCTTCTCGACTAGCTTCTCTCCCAGAATTGCCGCCCACTTCTCTATATAGCCAGCGGGAATCTGGTGGCATAGATCCAGGTCGTGTTCTATCAATGTCAGCATGATGGCCGCACGACGCTACATAGAAGACGGTCTCGCCTTGGTTGAAAACAGGAGTTATGGCGGCGATATCGGACAGATGAGTGTTACCTTGAGAAGTATAGTTTGAGATCTAGATATTAATTTTTTCTGGTTTGCCTTTCTACAGTTCGTGCATATGTTTGACGCAAAACTGCATGTTTCCTAGATGTACTAGCATATGAGGAGCATATGAGGAGCATCAACGACGGTCCTCCATGAGGGGAGGACATGGTGCACGAAGAGTCTAAGTGCTCCTTGACAATGGTAGACACTGAAGTTTTCTGGAGTGCCCTACCCATCTGGTCGGCAATTGTCATGGACATGGATTCCTCCGTTAAGGCGCAGTAGGAAGTTATCAAATATTTAGAAGAAACTTAACCGTGACCAAGAATTGACAACTTGATTGGATTTAGCTCTGACTCATCTCCGATTGACGAAGAGACTGAAGATTTCATGTCAGAATCGACACGATATATTAATTACTCTATCGTTTGAATATTGTCTAGGATCAACACATGCCCAGTGATCCGGGTACCAGGTTGGAGATTGCCCAGCAGATGTACGTCTGTTTCGGTTTTGCCGACAGCGGCATCAGAGCACACACCCCTTTATCGTCGTCTCAGGGCTTAGTACCGCGATCTTTGTCTTGGCGAACCTTTTTTCAACTGTTGATATAAAGGACTTAATTTGGCATAATTATTCATGGACCCAACGGCGCGAACACGGAAACTATCGATTAAGATCTCTTTCTCTAGGAAAACCAAGCCGAATTCGCGAGAGTGCCTCTCTTCGAAAAGTGTCTGGTAATGTTCAACTGCGTTGCCCGACTTTGCATAATAATAAATGAAGAGATAAACCCTCCGCAGCGCATGTTTAGGTTTAATTCCAATCAAATTCGTTCCCTCTCCACCCTCGATCGAATCAAATGTTCAGTTCCCGAGTCGGAAAGCTCGTCGAACGTTTTCGAGATATTCCCAACACTATTGATATTGAAGCCTATCGCGGCAGGCCGCTGCGCTTCATGGGGGAGGTCGGCAAGGGAAAGCCCATAGGCCGAAAGGATTGAGGAGTACTTGTGAATTACAATGTGAGAGATGGGCAATGACTTCGCCACGTCACGTGCGTGCGTGCTGTCTGTTTGCTGCCCTTCTCTCACGGCGGATTTACGATCTGAGCCGTAACTACATATGATATATATACTTATGTTGTATGCTGGATTTCCTTAAAATAAAGCTACTTTTTTATCTCTTTTTCTTTTGTTCCGTAGCTCTTTTCGCGTTGTACATTTCAAATTCATTGTAACAGGATTTTTCGCACATGTTGGTAGGTCAGTAGTCTCTACACCCCTCCAATAATTCGGCTCCAAACCTTAAAAAAAGGTTCGAAAAGGTCTGGACTAACACTATCCGAAGCTCCATATCAAATGTCCGTAAGATTCCGCGGCTACTTTGTACATACCCCAAGCTTTCCGGAGCTTAACACCAATTCTAGACAGGCTATAGACAACTTATAGGAGTAAGTAGGTAACCTAGGGACTTAGTAGGCTATAGCACTCCCTTAACCGAGGTACATACACACACTACGGTGGAAGGGATCGGGTTGCTTGGGGTATCGAAGATTGTTCGATTGAGCTGGTAGGTATGCCCACAACACGCGAGACAGGGTACACCGTACGACTGTTGGCCGTTTCTGGCCGTCTCACGGCATCGTCCGTGGATGCCTTCCTCCACGGGGCGAACACGATTGCTGGCTTTCAAGGTATCTTTGAGTAAGGTGGAGAATCGTGTTTTGCCCTCTCTCTTACTTTTTATTCCTGGCTCTGCAGTCCTTAAACCGATTCATAATCCAAAACGCCGTATACCGCGCCCGAAAAGCCGAATGGCTATTTCTCGACCAACCAATCAGTCGATTGATCTATATGCCTGGGCCGGGAATTTTGTATCCCTCGCCTTGTAAAACAATTCCTTCTCCCCTTCCCTCCCGGCCTCGGGCCTTTACCGAGAACCAGTTCTGAGGGAATAAAAAGATATATGTAGGTAAGTAAGTAGGTAGGTAGGTAGGTAGGTAGGCAGGCAGGTACTCGCTCGCTCAATCGACAGAACATAAATAATAAATCCAAGAGAAGCTAAGCAGCTAGCCTTTTTGCTGTGACTCGTAGACTTTGACGGCGGCCTCGAGCTCGGCAAGGCTAGACCGGTCGGCGTACGCGTTCATCATGACCTCGGCTTGCCGCCGCGACGCCGCTTCGGCCTCGGCATTATAGACTTGTTGCTGCTCCTGGTACTGCTTATACTTGGCCATTCCATAACCTGTTTTTAAGAACGACTCAGTTAGTTCCCATCTGGTTGCACTTCGGGTCTATGTGAACACCCCCTAGCTTAAACAACTAAACGACTACTCGAGTCAAGTAAGGAAGTAACGGATGAAAGTGGGGTGTGGTGTTAACTAACCTATGCCCACTACTGCTGCGGTCGCCGTAACACTGTCATACGTAACTCCGTAAGCCTTTGCTATGAAACTCATGTGATGGAATACGTGAGAGTTGAGACTTACAACTTCTTCTCCATTCGGCCAGACTTGTACAAGGTCGGTAGATGGCTTGGGTAAACGTGTGACGTGGCCGAGAAGGGTCGAGGTGCTGTGTTTGACGGCATTGTGATTTATTGGATTTAGAGCTATCGGGTTTCGCTATTTCTAGTTACGGTACCTCGTCGGCGGCCTTCTCTCCAAGTTGTTAGAGTTATAGTAGCAGTTTTTGTTGTTGTTGCCGTTCTTGCTAGAGGAGTTGGCAGTTCCTTGGGCATAGATATGTGTAATCGAGGGTATACGATATAAAGAGATATAATATGAGGATCAGACAGGCATAGGACGGACGGGCTAGAGATGGGAATCAACGGTCTTTAAGTATTATAAGCTAAGCTGAAATGATGCGCCAACATTATAACTCCCCCATGTTTGCCCTGAATTTCCCGCAAGTTTTATAATAAGAGGTGACGGTGAGGATGGACGATCTTCCTACCTAGTCATAAAAAAGGGACCCCTTGTTTGAGACTACCCCAAGACTAGGTAACCTAGGTACCTGGCCTAGTAGTAGAGTGAGTACACTACATTGCATATCTAGATACTACTCCGGGGAAATGGGGTGGGACAGCGGAAGGGAAGTGGATGTCGAGCAGACGCGGCATGACAGCCCAGGTGAAGTGGAATGGAATTTCTGAGGAGGGCGTCAGCGTGGGTATGAGCCGAGCTCTTACGATGCAACATGCGGGGGATTGGCGGCAGGCACCATACTATGTATGGGGAGGACTCCATCGATCCTTCCCAGTAGCTCCACAGCTCCAAGTTCCCCAGCAAATACCCCAGCCCTTATGCTGACTCTGACGGCGCGTTCCAGCCATACACATGGTAGATAAGAGTCATGCCTGCCTGACTTTGCATGTAACTCGACGGGATTCGATCTGATTTGAATGGGGATGTATTCCGGACGCACATGCGATAAACACAGATCATCGTTTTATTGATGATTTCTAAGCGAGGCTTGTCTGAGCTTGTTTTTAATTTTTAATTTTTAATTTTTTTGGTACCGTAACCACCTACATGGACAATCACATGTCATCAGCCCCTCTACTGCTATCCTAATAAAGCAGCTTTTGCCTCCTACAGCGTACCTCAGTATCTAGACTAGGGAAGGTTACAACACAGGCGGTCACTTCAAATACCTAGGTATGACTACATACATATGTGCCTACCCAGGTAGTTGCAACCAGCCAAATAGGAAGGACTAACCTAACAGTAAGTACGATGCCTTAGGTACTCGACAAGCTAAACTAGACGATTAGGGAGTCGTATTGCATGTACATTCGCATGGCATGGCATAATATAACGCCTTGCGCGAATAACTATAACACCAAAGATGATATAGCGCGAGCCGAGACGCTTTGTCGCTCCTGCTCTATGAGAAGGCGGATGCATGGTCAGCGTTAGATGGGACGTTTCAACCCGTTTCAACCTTGGACCTAACCTAGAGATGGATACCTATCTTACATGATGCATAAGCCTACCTGTCTGTCTGTCTGCCTGCTTCTGCATTGCTTCCCTATAATAATTGAGTGAGGCATTTAAAAAAAGGAAAAAAAGAAAAGGAATAAAGAGGCTGCCTTTCTTTGCATATGTTCTTAGCCAATTAGGCAGGCATACAGCTAGCTGTACAGCATACCTACATGTTGTCAACCAAGAAACGCACCCTGGACAAGATATCAACTAACGGCGTCGCCTGCAATATTCACAAGCTTGGAGAATCTGTACAATGACTTCCCAGGTTGCTAAGTACCTGCCGAGGCATAAGCGCCGATCGAGTGGCGCCAGCTGGGCGATCAAGTTCCTGCTAGGTAAGCTTAGGGAGCTTATAGGGGGCCCTCTATAGGGTAAACTACATAGGTAGACAGGATATCTGCTCAAGACTAGTGTACACTACATACTCGTGAGCTTATTTTCGTCTTCGGAACTCCTAGCAGAGTATGCGTTAAGGTGTTGATAAATACGTAAGGTCCCGATGGCGGTCCAATCAGTGCCAATGTTTGATACGTGGGCTGTCTACGTACAAGGCGATCCCTGCTGGTTCCGCGAAGCGTTAAACTCGTCAGCCAAGCAAGCCAACACGATGCATCACAAAGTATCTATACTGGTTGCGAAAAATGATGTGTCGAATAATTTGTGTTTTCTAGATTAGCCCGACTTAACCCAGCATTCCGTCTTTTTTGGGTTATGCTGTCCAGACTGGAACTCCTACGGGTCCGGCGTTGCCCTACACTTAGATATCAAGTCTTTTCTTCATCCTGACTCCTTGCTTCATGACACGCTTACCGAACAGTGCTTTGATCATTTGATCATTTGTTCATTTTCCCCATGCATAGATTTTCTGCATTAGAGCGTTGAATATTGATAACTCGAAGCCCATACCTTATACCTCGATTCAAGTCGTCGTTCCAATCTTGTTTAGTCCCTTTAGCGACCCGAGACTCAGGGCTAGGCCTTGTGACCTGCTTCTTATGCGAACGAAACCTGTGATGGGCCCGTCTTCGCCTTCCTTTTCTATGCTCAGGTTGGCTAGAGCATCCTCTCCTGTAATCTGGTCAGTATCTCTAATAAAATATGAGGATCTTTACAAATAAGGCTGGATGCACATACCAAATACACTCCTTGCGTAAAGATTAGCGCTGAGGAACTGGCAATCCCCCTTCATGCTGGCCTCTGGTGTCAAGCAGTTCATATTTGTGCAAGCCATAAGCTGCTCCAAGAAGTCGCGAAGTGACTTGGCCTTGCTATTGATATTAACCTTGTTCTCCCATTCAAACTCTGTCCACATCGTTCGGAATTGCGTTTCCGTACACGTAGCCGGTTGTATGTAGTCCATGATATCGACATGGAGATCGTTGAGGATAACGACATTAGTGTCGGTGCTGTGGGCGCCATCATACACCACGTTGCCAAAGATAACACCGGTGTCGGTTGACGAAACCTTGATAGTGCACTGTACATTGTGGAAGTCGTGTGGTGCAAGGTTTTGCGTGGTTGGTCGCTCAACAACTTTGAGGTCGCCCAGCGTAGCAAATTCGACTGACAGGTTCTGGAGCGTCTCTGTGGTCTGATTGACGAGGAGAACATCCAATACAATATCAAACTGATGTACCTTAACATAGGCTTCAGCGTAAACTGGGTCGGAGAAACCGGTAAGTTGGACAACACGGCTGAGTTTCGATGTGAGATCCTCAGCAGTCGCCTCGCCGCCGGTTGCTCTCTCGAGATCCAACTCGACCTCATCGGCGCCGTCAACCTGGTTCTTCTTCGACAGTTGGCGAATCTGGACGACGTCGTCCACTTGAATCGCCGTCTTGGCTTTTTCGAAAGCCTCTTTAGCTGCTCGCTTCTTTTCCTCGACCTGAACCATGGCTCGGAAAGCCTTGCGGGTATCGTCGAGGAAGACAGTCTCGAGCTCCTTGTTCTCGGAGAACTCGGCTAATGACCGAACGCAAGACATGATACGATCGACAGAATCCTCGTCAATAGGGGCCTTGACGAACTGAGACTGGCCCACCCGAATTATGGAGATCATGATCAGCATGGCTTCAGCCTTAAGAGCGTTTGTCCGAGCCTTGTCTGAGGAGATCTCGGAATGGCGCATTACTAACTTGGTTAGCGTGGCGGAGAGGACTGTTGCCAAGTAGTAGTCTCCGTCAAGGATCAATTGACGTAGCGGAGGCTTTTGTGCGGCCTTAACTGCCTCCAGTCTCGCAGCCGTGGCTGAAGCGCTTGTTAAAGCTGTCTCGGTGGCATAGGTGCCGTCTGCTAAAACCCTTCGAGAACCTGTAGGCTGGGCCGGCTTGGAGTGGCCGTTAACCTGCTCCTGCTCCTGTCCCTCTTCACCCTCGACATTGTCTAATAGCCGTTGCTCAGAAGCTAGAATCGGTATCTCGCCCAGACTTGCGCGTATCTTCTTCCATGCATCCCTAATGTCATTTTCTTCGAGAGAATACTCGCCAATAATCCAGACGATCCCGCGGTAGACCTTACCTGCCCGGACCTCACTGAGTGTATCGACCAGGCGTGCAACAATTGCGGGCCGCAACTTGGGGAACTTTTCGACGACTTCCTTCACAAAGCTGATCACATCAACGGCAGATGTGTTGCTGAAATCCGCAATGAAGTCCATGAGCAGGTCCACAACGCTCGCTGCAACCTCGGAGAATTTGATGGCGCATTGGTGGATCGACTGGATTAGTAGCTGCCGGTACTCGGCATTTTTCTCGTATTCTTGATCGACAGTCTTGGAGAGTTCCTTCTTCAGCAACAAAATGACCTCTTCGACATTCTTACTGGAGACCATTTCCAAGGCAATCCCCAGAGCTTTCCGTCTTACATCGATGTCGGGGCTCGAGAGGACGCGGAGAATTTCCATGATGAGATCGTCAAGGACTCCTTCGTTGCGTTGGCGGAGCTGATCCACACGGTCAAGGACGATGAGTTTCACATTGTTGTCTGCCTCTTTGATGCTAAGCTCGATGAATTTGGCAGCAGCAGCTTTAACCGCGACAGGGTTGCTTGTAAGGCTCGTCAACGAGGAAGCAGCTTCGTATACGACAGTCGAGGTGTTAGCTTCTAACAGATCGAATATGAGTCTCAGATACCGAGCCTGCCCATGTCAGCTAAGATACCAAAATAGTCACGTAACTGTCTACTCACCTTATTTTGTTGGTTGTGGATGGCGTCTTTGCGGATGAACTCAAGTTCTACTAATTGTAACAACTCCTCTGCATTGGGGATACCCTCAAATACAGTACTTAGGTAAGCCAGGGCCTTATCGTGATCGATGCTCGACAGGGCAGCGAAGGCATTGCGCTTGCAAGTCGCATCACTTTCTCCCTCAAGGAAAGTAGCAATCAGGTCTGAAGCGTCCGGGATGAGGGACGGTGAGTGTTGATAAATCGAGGCAACGGCGAAGACGGCATTTTTGCGCACATAAGCGTGTCGGTGCTCGAGACAGGACCGGGCAGATGACAAAAGAGGTTCAATCAACTCGGGTTCCCTCAGTTTACACAGGAAGCGCAATGTGTTTCCTCGGATGTACTCGTTAGGATGCTGAAGATCATTCCGGATGCCATTGCTATAGATACCGGCGGTTAGCACCGAGTTAAGACAAGGCAATAATTCTAACACAGTGACGCTCACCAGACAAGGATCATTTCTTGTTTCAGTTTCCCACTCGCATCGTGTTTGGGGCAGATCTCGTAGTAAAAGTAGAGCAGCTTCTTCAAGTGCTTCGATTTCGAGGGCATGACGAATCGGATGATATGCATGAGGAGCTGGGGCATGGGGTCGCCGTTTAACATGATGGTCAGGATGCGCTTCATGGTGTCGACCTTGCTCTCGTCTGTGCCTTTCTCGAGCTGTGTGCGCAGCTCTGACATGGAGGGGACATCGGCAGCATTGTCCTGATGGACTAAGCTGTAAGCATTCTCGAGGAATGTGGTCATGATGGGCAACTGTTGCGGTTCTCGACCGCCTCGTCAATATTAAAAAGGGCGAGGTGGTAACAAGGTTATCGACTAAGTCTTGGCAAAGAAACCAGACTTCTAGTATCTAGATGTTCCCCCTCAAGGAAGCAGAAGCAGTATAAGGAGGCTGATTTGGATGTTTACAGCTCTAGCGAGAACAAGGACGAAAGAAGCGGTCGGTTGGATACAATGCGACTGTACATCCCAGGGACGATAGTAGGGGGATATCTGCACTGTTTGGTTAAGTTGGTGTTGCGGTGACGAAAGGACACCAAGCTACTACATGAGGTGATGAATATTACGGTCGTGTGTTGGCTGTCAATTCGTTAAAGTTACTCGAGAGTAGGCTGTCCCCAACGGCCTACATCCACCAGTAGTATGAACATAACGAGATTCCCACGTAGAAATCTGTCCCTCCTGAAATAGTGGGTCAGTTTACACCTGCTAACTTTATTAGTTTAATTGGGGTCAAGTGTGGGCCAAGGCTGCTCTGATTTGAGCTACCTACCTACCTGGGAGATGGCATGTGCGTACCTAGTATTCAAGCCACAGGGTTCAATGAGTGGCTTTAGGCAGTGGCTGATAGCTCAGACAGGTACAGCGGCACCTCACCAAGGAATTCTTACCTAATACAATTCTGATGCTGGCCCACAAAGTAGGTATACTCTACCCCGCCAAACACCATTTAACCACCTGGGGACAGCTTGAAGGTACCCAAGGCGCCTGAGGTCCATTATCAAGATAAGGTGGTTGGCGTATCAAGCAGGATTTACCTGTTGAATTCGAGATGCAGCAGCCTTGCTAGCTGCCCACGCCATCATTTCCTATCAACCGATTTTCTCTCACCAACCGTTATAGTAATACGATATCGCAACTTAGGCAGTTCTATTGGCCGTGAAACTCAATCCAGTTGCGAGCGACTTTGCGCGTACCATACCAACACTAATACCAAAATGACTACCTCCAATGAACCCTTCTACATACGCTACTAGTACGCCTTAACCTTCAGTCTGTTGCGACACCCAACAGGCTTGTGCCCTAAGAGTTAAGAGTTACTTCTACTAACGCATTGGAACACACCAGCTCCGGTCATTCTGGCCGTTTCGGCCATGAGTTCTTAGGTATGCACACCTCAAATCACCGATCGATGAAACGGACAGACAGACACATGTTTAGTCTGGGTCCGGGGGAACGGCAGGATTGTCGGGATATATATGTACATGCCTTACGATCGGGGAAAAGGGCTGACGCAATAACACGCTGTATGCAGAATTCGACTTCCGAGTAGTAGGCGACGGACGAAGCGCAATGGCCCGCTATGCCAACAACTCTAATTATCGAAACGACAGCTTGATCCGCAAAGAGAGTACGCAGTTGCGCCCCTCCTATATATACCTTCTTTTCGCCCCTTTCCACCTTACACTATTCGCCTCAATCCATTATCTTCCCAAACCCAACTCCCTACCTTGCTTCGAAGTCACTGTTCGCTAGACAATTTATATTCGCCCTATCACGGCACCGGCCATAGCTTAATTCCTAAGCTGGTTTACAAACATGCTAACATTTGCTTTCTAGTGTGCGTCAGTTCCCTAGTAGTGGAAGAGATCAAGCGCATAGTGAAGTCGAGCGAGATTATGAAGGAAGATGATTCGAAATGGCCACAGAAGAACAAGGATGGCCGTCAGGAGCTCGAGATTCGGCTAGGAAACGACCACATATCGTTTGAGGTATGTAAATAGGGACCGTATTCCTGCCCAACAGTGGCCCTATCCTCCCTTTCCAGCTTATGATTACTTACACGAGAGAATTCCTGCAGACGGCCAAAATCGGCTCGTTAATTGACGTCACCGAGTCGGCCGACCCCGAAGGGCTTCGCGTATTTTATTATTTAGTGCAAGACCTCAAGGCGCTTGTATTCAGTTTGACATCGCTGCACTTCAAGATCAAACCTATCTCATAATGGCGTCGTGTGAACGCATGTGCGGCGAAGGCAGAATTAATAATTGTGTTGAGTCTTTCATGTACACGAGCTAGGCCATTCCTCTTTGTCCAGATCCGGAATATACCCCCTGGTGGCTAGCTGTTCATAAAAAATGCTATATCCGCTTTCGCTCATTGCTACCTTGAAGTACCCCCAGGATAACCAAACGCCTAATTGTCCATATATGCCAGGGTCGCAGTCCCGTTTGTCCCTATCGGAATTATGTGCATCTCGTCAGACCTTCGGACTTCGACTTGCCTTCATATTCATCGAGCAAATTCCCTGCGAGCTCTTCCCCCTCGATTACCACTCGTCCACGCCGGCTGATTTCCCGATAAGCTAGCAGTGTGCATAGACAGTCACTCTGTCTTTTAACGGAATTCAATGGCGCTGAAACAGCCCCTATCTTCCACATGCTTGAGCTCCAGCTGTTGGAACCTGTCGGGAGGACGTTAGCATGCGGTACGCGCACGATGCTAAAGAATTAACAGAACCGCTCACCTCTCGCTTTTAGAGTGGAAGTATATTCCACTGATACTGCCCTCCTTCTGGTTGAAGCAGATATAGTAGAAGCCTTCGAAGCTGGCACCGTTGAGGGAAGTAACCCGGTGGTCTGGTACCAGGAAGTGTTCCTTCCAGCGCATGAAGACATTCTCGCGTTGACTGAGGTTTGGTATTGTCACCCTAGCACCTTTTTGCATGTTCTTGCTGTATTTCCGAAATGCCGAGAACTTGCTCCAGTGACTATGGTCAATCTTTTCCGTTGCGCCCCAGTCCTCGTGTCTTGTTACAAAGTCGTATCGGCTACCGATAATCTCCCCTTCGAAATAAGTCGTCAGGGTCGGGTTTTCTTCAGTCAAGCCTATGCGACCAGACAGCGCAGTTGTTAGCAGATGATGCACTTGATCAGCCGGAACAATGAATAGGCAGTAGCAGGGATCAAACGGTATAGTCTTATTTTGGTATGTAGTGCTTGTGGCGCATCATAAGCAGTAGAAACTCACCTTGGATCTTGAGGTAGCCGCAGAGAAAAGACTCGCGGAGGTCGACGTATTTAATCTCGACTTGTACGTCATATACCTGGCGCTCGGACTGCTGTGTCCCATAGAACTTACTTCCTACGCGCAAAAAGGACGATGGCGAGGTGGGATATATCTTGGAGTAATTGTAAGTTTGCTGCGCCATAATTCTAGTTGCGCCGCATGAACTTACCCGAACATTGGTATAATCGAAACCCATTGGGGGCTCATATTTGTCCTGTTCCACAGGCGTCTGTGCGTCACTGTTGTCAAGCCTGTCAAGTTCTGTAGATCCTGGGTCGAGGTCGCACCAAGTGACATGTCGCCTGGTTCTTGCAGCAACAGCTCCACCTCCTGCCTCGTCCACATCTTCCATCGGTTTGTACATTGGCGATTCCGCATCCGTTTCCTCCGAGGCGGCACGGTCAGTGATGGGGCTTGAGCCAGACTGCGACGATTCTGTGATGGACCGTGGTTCGGTTAGATATTCCACGGTATCGGCGGTGGGCGTGCTCAAGCTCTCGGGAGGTGACGTCGGTTCGTCGCTATCCACGTTCATGTCAAGTCCATCTTCATCGGGTCGCCAGCTGCCCGGCGCGTAAATCTCCTCGGGACATGAGGAGCTGTGTGTCCGTGGTGGTAATTGGGGCGCTGTAGGTGTGCCGCTGGAAGGCGTAGGCATGCTCGCGTGAATAGGGACACCGTGGTAGATGAAGTATGTATGATAAATGCTGATGGGATGTGGAGTCCAATGGGTTACGAAGCGGCGATAACTCGGATGCCGGTGCGACAATGCAACCAAGGGGCGCTAGCTAGGCAATAGATATGTACAAAGAAATAGATGTCTTGGAAAAGAAGAATAAAAGACAAAAGAGAAAACTAAAATTATAATTGAAAACGAGTTTAATTAATTAGGCAAATAGAAAAACAACAAAACTGTGAAGGCAAGGTGATTATAGGTAGGACAGCAAGAGTTGATAGATAGATATCAAGCAAGAGTAAATCCTGGACGTAAAAGGGGAACTGGCGTTGAGGGTCGTTTTGTTGGCAAAAGCCAAAAGAGTTATAGTCCAGAGGAATCCACTTGAGAAGATGGGGTAGGATGAAGTAGCAGGTCAGTGAGAGAAAGGTTCTAGAGACTGGTGGCAGGGGGTTTGAAAGAACTGAAAGGGACTACAAATAAAGGATGGCGAGACGGGAGGGGTGATATAGGAGGCACCTAGGTAGCTAGGATCCGCGTAAAGTGAGGATATGTTGTACATAGCATATTACCCAGTAGTAGGTAGGTAGTTGGTTATGCTATACCTACCAGACTGACTCTTAACGATGAAGGGCTTGGGAGGAGGTATGCAACGCCTGGGCAACAATAAGAGGCCAATCCTCATTAGCTCTTACCCCCATTCTATTCACGTAGAACGGAGCACTATATTGCCAACCTACCTACCCTTCCATAGATATCTCCACGTACGACAGCAGTACACTTACATGATGCAGCTCGAGTACGCAGCAATATGCCTACCTACATAGTACTGTATGCATGTATGGGAGGCAGTGGGTAGGTATCATGCTGTACGCTGTAGGTGAAGCTAAAATACCTGCCTTACCCCAGACCTGGCGCTAATCTGCACGTCTGGACTTGGATATTGTGGCTGTAATAACTGGGCGGCTACTACCTTGATGGCGGCATCTTCTTCCCGTAATGTGACTCTCGTCAAGTCAACTTTGTGAATGAGCCAACCAACCAACCCTCGAGGTCATGCGAGGAAGTCAGGCTGAACAGTCATATACCTGGGTAAGTCAGTCATCTGGGAAGTAAGGTAAGGCAGGTATGTAACAAAATACATTTGTTGTTAAATCAAGTCATCTTATCTCTACTTATTCTGTAGCGCGAACCTACCTATTTAGCGACCGTTTGCTTGTTTGTTTGTCTACAAAGGTAGAATCGACGTGATCCTTAACGGCTCTGCTCTCGTTATCCCCCAACGTTCGATGCCTGATGGGGTTATGGCTTAATTGTTTTAGGCATGACCATTACCCACTAATTCCAACTTCCAAGACTTTAGCGGAACCTGCGATTTTTTGTCCGATGTAGAATCGAATGTTTCTCGAACATTTCTCTCTACCTAACTTTACCAACTTATGGCTTATTACGTACCAACGTTTCTTACATATCTTACATACAGCTTACAGTACTGGTTGATCGCAAAGTTACCTATCGCCCCCTTTCCCCTCCTCCCACGGTATGCACGTTGTACTGCATGACTAGTACCGTAGTTGATCCATCACATCGACCAAACCACCATACCTAATGGATAGCCAGAAATCTACTCTACTAACCTTCACTGCCCCCTGGAGTTGCATCCGATGTGCAGAGTATTCCTTCTTTCTGCGGCCTAGGCATCTCATCCATTGGCTTTCTGCAGCACACGTTTCAGCTGGAAAATCCAACCAAAGATAGGGCCGCTCTAGCTGAAGTCAGTCATTAGGTTAGGTGCCTACCTACCCAGGGACACAGGGTAGCACATCAGTGCAGAGTACATCGGTGCAGAGAGCGTGCTACCACCGCCAAGCATGTAGATAAGACGAAACTCAGATGGACTTTTTCCACGGCCAAGCTTTATTTGCTTTTGCCAGCTGCATGGTTTAAACTGTAGTACATACCTATGTATGTATATATGTATGTATGTATGTACGCGCGTGCGTGCGTACACGCACATACACAGTGCTAAATATTCTCATGGGGAATAACCAGATCCCTTCCCTTTTCATCTACATACCTATCTAGATGTCCTCTTTCTATGCGGGACGGCGGGGTGCTTTCCCTTCTACATATACTCGTTTTGGAGTATATATACTGTAGGGCAGAGGGTGGAGAGATGAAAGTCGAAGGTGTTCCTCTTCTAGCATATACCCTTGCTTCTCATACCCAAAAACCGGGTATTTGAGACAGCTATGCCTTCTATAAAGGGACTTGAAGCATATTCTATACCGGTTATACGGTTTCAGTTAGTGACATTGGCCGACTCATTGCGAAATTTGCAAGACTTCGCACATCATCCAGCCTAGGTGACGTCAACAAAAGGTACATATTGTCTTTAGTTTCACATAAGGTAGGGCTTTAAAAAGCGGTACTGGTCTTATATATAGCTATAGGAATGCTGGTTGCACTTCTGTACCCAATATAAGCTTATATATAAGAGGAAATCTTACAGCCATACCCATGTTCTCGCTCCTTAGGGATTCACTAGGATAGAGGCATAATCCCTCATCACGAATGAGGGGACTACCTAATGCGTGTGGTGGGTGCTCTCTAACAGCATGTACTGCCGCATATGCATCGGATATGTCGGGTGCCACTGCCACTTTTGGGATGCATGCTGGACTAAATCTACCTGTCATGCAAATTATGGAATGGAATCCGACAATAAAGTGTGTGCGAAAATCTGACAGGGGCTTCCGCGCCTCTGCCCTGCATTGCCGAACCGATGACCAGAAATGGTTTCGTAATGCAACTCACCTGGTTGGACGGAGCCGGAACAGTAAAAATATATACTACTCTTTAAAGGGGAGTAAATATTTGAGGAACTACGGGGAACTGTGAAAAGGAGTCAAAGTTGAACGTGAAATATGAGTCATGCAGAGATGCTTAGAGGATTCTCGACAAAGATCACGCTGCGCTGCCAGTTCAGGTGGACATTTATCTAGTCTAGCTTTGGAGAGATCTGACCGGAACTACTTAGCTAGCCAAACCGATGCCTATCACACTATCGTATGTATCAGCAATCATGGCGACGTCCAATACCACGTTACTCAAACACACGAGGATGTTCGGTCACTAACTCCTCTTTTGCATCCTCTTATGGGGGCTACAAAATATTCTGAAGCCCAAATGAGTCGAGAATAGCAGGACGAAATACTTTGAAATGAGGTTCTAGATTAAGTGAGTTTCTATGCTTTCGCTTGCGCTGTATCAGTGTTATCTAGAGGTTCATTTTCCGACTTGAAGCCCCTGAAGTAATGGCGACGGAAAGGATTCAGATCATCTGCGGATCGACCTTTGGCCTCCTCTACTTGCTTCTTCCTTTGGGCAAGCGCAGACTTATCTATCTCAGAATCGGGAAGCCGTCGGTAGGTGATCAATCTCCTTGACCCTAAGCAAAGAAACATGAGTTTGCTTCCTGGTGGACTAGACGTGGGAAGGAATATGAGGGCGGACTCACACTTGTTAAATACTTGCGTGCATACGACAACAAGTTCCAAGCAAGGATGCGTGGGAACGGCTATTTCTTGGTCCTCATCGTTGGCTGTTGGCATCCAGAAAGACAGCCGCCCATCGTCAACCAGCATGTCTGTGGCAAAGTTGAGAATGTCATCCAACATGGCGATAAAACTGTATGGCCTCTTGGGCGGGATGAATGCCGGATCCCTGAACCGTGTTTAGCGATGAGTAAGTAGCGTGTTGCTCAAGGGATAAGAAGACGCCTTACTTGTACATCTGTTTTCCTCTTTCAACACTATAAGCTTCTTTAACCGGGTCCCTGCAACCTAGCACCTTCAAGCCCTCTCTAACACCATAAGGAGGATCACAGAGTATGCCGTCGAGTATCCTAGCTTTCCGTACAGGCGTGTTTGTTAGATCACTCACAAAAACTCCACCTAAGCGCTTCTCCAGCCCGTATTGTTGGAAGTTTCCTAAGAGACTCTTCTTCCCACCGCCACCTCGCATACTACGCCCGTCGATGTCGCTGCCCCAGACAAGGGCACCGAACTGGGCGCAGGCGATCGGGAAACTCCCAGTTCCTACGAACGGGTCGAAGAAGAGCTTGTCCGGGGCAGCGAGCGCTATGTTGGCCGTCACAAGAGCTAACTCCGAGTCCATCGAGGTCGTACTGATGTAATCTCGCTTTTTCAAATCAAAAGTGCTAATCAAGTCCCTTGAACTGTGGGCAATCAATTTCCCGTAGTGCACCTGTATTGGTGAAGGCGTCTTCCCGTGAACTGACTCGAGCGCCCATTGCTCAAAAAGAGTAAATTCATGGTCTGGTGACGAGAGCAGGATAGGGCCCTTAAATGGCAAGTAAGCGAACGAGTTGATGAGAGCAACCTTCTGCTTCTGCGACCGTGAGCCGCGGTAAGAGTCTACACTGAGCTTAAAGGACGGCTCGTAATAGAGCGGCCAGAGATGGGTGGTATCTCTCTGGATGGCGGCATGCAGCTCGTCGAGCGTCTCGGCGGTGGCCCAGTGCTCATAGATACTATGTGCCAATATCGAACGCCTAATAACTGCTCGTGCTGCCTCATCCGATGGTAGTTCAACGATGCAAAAAGGAGACTAGGTAGGCCATAAGCTTGTTAGTGGGCCAGCCAATCGTGCAAGGGGATGGGTCATGATCGCAATGTCTTTCACTCACCTCCGCATCGTAATGCAGGACTTTTAAGTCGACATTTGCTAGAGTAGCAAGCGCCTGTATCTCAGCTAAACGAAAGCTTTCATGCAACTGTGTAAATCGAATGAGATATTTCATGGCGTGCGAGAGTCCTCAAACTGCTTCCTCTTAAAGATGGGCTTCACTTTACAAAGTCCCCGATTTTGGTCATTTGATGGTCGAGTATGGCTGTGTATGCGCTGCTTTGCATGAGTACGTTTTGGTCTTCAGAGCTTTAATTATTACTTATTATTACTTGAGTGTTCCAACTCAATGTGGGGGTTTGATACCAGATATTTGAACAACGCAAGGGGCGTAATCCGATGAAAAAGATGGCCGAGTGCTTAGGATGGCGCCAGTATTGATGAATGCAATTTCCTTTTAATTCAATAGTAACTGTAATAATATCAATAGCTATATTGTCTTAAACTATTTAAGCAGAAATAGGGGATCTACCCTGTACCTACTGCAGGCCGTCTACCTATAATGCAGTCAATTTATTTTATTCGAACATCGCTCCAGCTCAACCTTCGTAACAACGCGGCCAAAAGAGAGAGAAAGCATGTTCTCATTTCCTACTTCCAGCGTCTATCAGACGTCAAAATGCTTCGTCACATACGGCTCAATGAGCCATCCCAACGCGAACCAACTCCCGACCCAAGCCAAGCCGTGGAGCGCATTACTTTCGCAAGACTACATACACAAGGTAAGAGAGCTCCGGTTGTCAGTGATATCCCCTCGATCCGTCTGTTAACCCGCTCTAGGTCGACCTCATATTTCCCCAGGAGCTATTGCAGTCAGTCCAAGAGAAAATCCTTGATGACAAAACACGTGCGCCACGCTATCACCGTTTGATCATGACTCTGGGACAGGTGCTGGAGGGCGATTTTTTTACACAGTACATCAAGATTGGTATATATGATACTTTTACCCTAAAGATCCAAAGGCTATAAACTCATTTTTTTTCTGCGCTAGGAAACGTCATGATGCTCTCCGAAGGGAAAATTAGCACAAATAACGTGTTTTCAATCAAGAATGGTAGATAAGCCCATCACTGTGACAGTCTGAATATTCACTAATAAACATGTATTTCTCTAGGGATGCTTACCCTGTACCTCGATAGAGAGACATACGAAAGAGCGGGCCTAGTAGGAAAGCCTTACGGCGCCAAAGGAGGAAGAGGGCTAAAGCCCCGCTGGGGTAAGTCGTCTGAATGAATGCAAGACGCATGTATCTAATACGAATAGTTGTCGAGTACGACCTCCGGAGCCCATCAGCCTTGCATGGGAAAAAGGGATTTGACAGACTGGTTTATGCCTGCAAGACCGTACTAAATGCACCGAAGACTTGGCTCTTTTGTAATGTCTCTAATAATGGTAAATACTTTGCTATCTTGTATCTCTCCTTGGCTAGTGAGAAAAGTACTGACATGAAGGTTTCAGCCCCTAACCCGGATCCTCTTATTCAACATTTCCCAACAGAATACACATCAAATCCGGTTCTCGTGCAGAACATGGAGATGAAAACACCATCCTTAAAGATCCCCTCAGCCGTTCTTGGCGGCAGGAATCGTACAGAGTTGGATGAATGTGCCACCGAGATTTATGAATGGCTTTCTCTTGTCCGTCTTGAGAGCCCCCGGTTGGAGATTAGCGATACCATCGACCCTTACCTCTCCACATATGTAGTGCCAGGCAATCCCTTAGAACAAGAAAGAGATCAGCTATGCAAGATCAGTTGGCGCGGGTTCATACCACCGAAGTGGGCAGCGGATACTTTGGCGGCACTTATCAACACCCTTCCGCAGAAAACATGGTTCTCGATTAGCACCACACCGTTCACCCGGGTAGCTGTCGGCCATGGTGCAGATTGTACAATTATGCGGCCACCGAGCAGCCCAGGCGAGTACGTTCTCTGGGAGATCAAGGGGCACGAATAACCATGTGGACTGGTCTGTGTTATTGCCTTCAAAATAGTCTTTCGGGCGCTTAGTCTTGACGAGGTCGGACATTGCGATCTTCAAGGTTCCTATCAGCAAGCACATCTTGAACAATTTGTCTGAGTGCGGCTTGGCCCTCTTCAGTGTGGAAATCATCGCGTCGGGCCAATTCCTCTATCCTCCTCCTGAATTCGGGATCGGGCTCGGGCTCGTTGACTTCGGCGGGCGTGATGGCATTGACTGAAAGATTAAGTCCTTCGGGCAAGGGTGGGACCCCACTGCCGTTCTGTGCAGGTTCGCCGTTGACTTGGACCCGAGATGCTTCTTTTAACCGTAGGTACTCGGCAACTTCTGGGTAATCGCCCTCCTCGGCGATCTTTTCGCGAGCAGTGTGGCCATCAGATCCCTTAATCGTGAGATCTGCGCCGAGTTCTTCGACGAGAATCTTGGCGGCATCGACTGTCTCGACTACAAACAAAGCAGTCTCCTCATCCTCGTCGCGTAGGTTGACGTCAACCTTGAATTCTTGAATTAGAGCACGCAGAAGGTCTAGATGGTTGTAACTAGCCGCAGCATGGACTAGAGAGTAGCCGTGCTCGTCTTGTTGGCCGGCAAGAGCTGGATTCTCGCGAAGGAGGGGCATAAGGGACGGGCTGTTGTCCGCCGCCAGGAGAAAAGGATTGGGAGGCATTGTTGGGCTCCTCGGCTATCCTATCAAAATGTCTATTATATGGTGAGAAATGGATATATGGTAAGATTTAGCTGTTCGTATACCAAGGTATGTAAGGAGTTGGGACGTTCAGACTAGCCTAAGGTAACAACCATTCACCTTTTTTTTGAGATTTTTAAGCTTCTGACTCCCCCCCTTGGAGGGGTCTACGGTGTGACGCATCTATGAGGCTAGAAGACCCCGCCAAATCTGCAGCCCAACAGCACCTACTACCGTGCCTATAGACCCCAGTAATTTATTATGAGAATTACTGCCCCTGCACCTATCCTTTTACTGCCCCTGCACTCCTTTACCCGATTTGGCCGCCAAGACCTGGCAGACTTAGAAGTAGATCTGATACTTTTCCTGCCAAAATTACTAGCACTGTGTATTAATATCCTCTCTCTACTAACACCCTTCTTGACAGCCTACTTAAAGTTATATACACACTGCAGTTAAAAGCTGTTTTTGGTGTTGTTATGTTACTTATAGAATAGCTAATTATATGCGTTTGCAGCCCTTTTTAGTTCAAAAGCTAAGGCAGTATACTTAGTAGGTAGGTCTCCTAGCCACTCCTTGCGGAGGGGGTCATAGCGCACCTTCTCCTAGCTTCGAGCAACGCCAGCGTAAGTGTAAATGGCCTCAAAGTGTTATACAGCAAGGTAAGTAAGTGGTTGCCTATGTTAATATACAGTGCTAGTAATTTTGGCAGGAAAAGTATCAGATCCACTTCTGAGTCTGCCAGGTCTTGGCGGCCAAATCGGGTAAAGGGGTGCAGGGCCAGTAAAAGGATAGGTGCAGGGGCAGTAATTCTCTTTATTATTAGATAGGTTTTCAGGTGGGCTCATAGGGGTTTCGTCAAATGGTAAGGCAGGAAATATGCGATTTACAGGCGTTGGTACCAAAATACACCTGCTGTTAGAACTTACATCATGTACTTATTAGCTAAGGTAGCTTCAACCTTTACCTATCAACTAATCGTGTAACACGAACAAGTGCCGACCTAGACATATGAATGTGAAGTATGTATGTAGGTACCAAGGCGTATTAGCCATAGGCCACTCGTTTTGCGCTACCCGGATCTATCTACTCTTGCACCAGTTTCAGACGACTTGTAATTCGGCGACCGTGAAGATCGAAGTCTATAGGTAGCTTTGGTGACTCATGCGGGCAGTTCCAAGCTCCATTCCACAGAGGCTGTACTAACAGCTGCTTTCATACGTCCCTTGTCGCTCTTCGAACACCCCTGGATACCTAGGTTAGGTAGAGTAAAGACAAATGTGCGTAAGCGACCTCAGGTACTACCTGCTGCATATTGGCAATTACTCCTTCCTGCCTTACTGCCTGTTACTTTTTGGATGTTTTGTACTTGCCATTGTGAGTGCGAAACTCAAGATATATAGAGCAGGCTCAGTCTTAAGAACGACCTCAGAATAACGTCTCACTATTCTCATCCGTCCCATCTCACCCATCCCACTTCATTCTATCGGATTGTCCCCACTTAGCAGAAACCTACATACACAAACAAATACCCAAACCGCTAGCGAGACCAACCAGGCAAGAGTCACCAGCTAACTTCGTTACTCCATTACCAACCCGTTTTAGGCACACTTCCAGCTTCACATCCAGCTTCACAGCCAGCGTCTTACTCAGTTCCAGATTCGATTGCCCTCTTCGTCTCAAAATTACTTCACTCTTTTTGGCTTGTAGGACCATCCCTCCCACCCATTTAACAGTCTTGCCTGGAACCGTTTGCTTCTCTAACCTAGTCTATCACGTCACAACCGCCAGTTCCAGCTTATTATGGATCTGCCCAAGGCTCCTTACTGCGAGCAGGATCCTCGGGAAATCTCGCAACTTGTTCGTTCCATGAGCGATGCGAGTAACAAGAGCAGAAGAGGATTTAGAGCTAAGAAGACAACGTTTCGGCTTACTGGTTCGCCCGACGGCATCAGCGTAGACTCATGGCGTTTCCAGGAATGGGATTACAAAAAGCCGAATCTACCTATCTATGCACGCGGTCTGTTCACCGCTAAAAATCGCCGCAATGAGCATGAGATCGTGGTCAGAGGCTACGATAAATTCTTCAACATCGACGAAGTCAACGATACCAGGTGGCGCAACATCGAACAGAAGACCCAGGGACCATACGAGCTTACGTTGAAGGAGAACGGTTGTATCATATTCATTAGCGGCCTGGAGGACGGAACTTTGCTGGTTTGTAGCAAGCATTCCACCGGTGATCGAAGTGATGTTGAAGTAAGCCATGCTAGTGCCGGCGAGAGATGGGTGGACAAGCAGTTGGCCACTATTGGGAAAACAAGGGAAGAGTTCGCCCGAGAGCTGCGGCGCAGAAATGTTACAGCCGTTGCGGAATTGTGCGATGACGAATTCGAAGAACACATTCTGGCTTATACACCCGACAAAGCCGGATTGTATTTGCACGGAATCAACGTCAACGTTCCCCAATTTATGACCTACCCTAGCAGCTTAGTTCAACAATTTGCAGACGAATGGGGGTTCCGAAAGGTTGGCCTCCAACTCTTCGACACCGTCGATACGGTCAGGACTTTCCTCGAGCAGGTGGCCGAGTCTGGTGCACACGAGGGCCGGGATGTTGAAGGCTTCGTGATCCGTTGCAGATTAGCGTCCGACCTGGAAATGACACAATACAACGACTGGTTCTTCAAGTACAAATTCGAAGAGCCCTATTTGATGTACCGACAATGGCGAGAATGCACCAAGGCACTCATCTCCGGAAAACCCCCAAAGTTCAAGAAACACGCCAAGATCACCGAGGAATATCTGCTCTTTGCTCGTCAGAGATTGGCCAAAGATCCACAACTAGCTAAGCTTTACCAACAAAACCATGGTATAATCTCGCTGCGGGACGAGTTCCTCGCTTACAAAAACATGAAGGGCTCTGATGCTGCGAACATTGACGATTCACTGGGAGGCGATGGATCAGGCGTCTCTAGGGATGTTGTCCTAGTGCCAATTGCGACCATCGGGTGCGGCAAAACGACTGTTGGTATAGCCCTAACCCATCTGTTCGGATGGGGTATCGTCCAGAATGATAACATCCAGGGTAAGAACCGTCCTACAAGGATGGTTGAGGCTGTCATGTCTCTCCTGAATGAACACCCTGTTGTTATTGCCGACCGGAATAACTCCGAACGTCGAGAACGAGAACAAATCATCACCGACGTTCTCATGCGACATAAGAACGCGCGCCTCGTCGGTCTGAACTTTGCTCACGGAGACATAGATGAAGTCCGGAGAGTAACACGGGAGCGAGTGTTAAAACGCGGTGATAACCACCAGACTATCCACGCTGCATCGGATGAGAAGAAGGTCATCGGTATCATGGAAAATTTTATATCCAGATTCCAACCATGCGACCCGGAAAACCGTCCTGACGATGGATTCGACTTTGTTATCGACCTTGATCCCACCCAAGGAAGCCGCGCAAATGTAGAGAAAGTGGTCAATGAACTCCACAAGAGATATCCGCGTCTAATTCCAGAAATTCCTAGCGCCGAGGATATGGATGCAGCCATTAAGGGTGCCATCGAAGACTACTCACCTTCCCTAAAGCACAAGATTCCAGACCGGACAAATAAAAGAGAACAAAAACGACAAGAGACCCATAAAACAGCTCAGGAGCCCAAAAAGAAGGCGCTTGAATACATGTCGATTTCAGTTCCCGGCAAGGAGGTCAACGTGGCTCTCGAGTCAGCCTTTAAGGGTGTGGACTCCCAGACCCAGCGATTCTACAAACAACTCCAACAGACTCGGCGCATCCAGCCTCTATTCCATGTTACACTCATGCATAGGGCCACGGCTCCACAACATCCTGAGCTCTGGCAACGTTATATTACGCTTGAAGCCGAAAACCAGTCCATCGATGGCAAGGTCGGCGAGTGCGATGTGATGCTCGAGCGTGTGGTCTTTGATGACCGCATAATGGCTATTGTGGTGCGGCTACTAGATGAAGAAGAGAAGTGGACTTGTGTCAACAAGGTGGCACACATTACCGTAGGCACACGCGATAACGGGGTCAAGCCTAAGGAGAGCAACGACTTACTGGCACGGTGGCTAGAGGTCGGGAGTGGAGGCGATACCGGCATCGGTGAACGCGTATTTGAAGGGAAGCCTATATTGAAAGGAACGGTTCGAGGTGTGCTGTCTAGATAGCGTCGGCGACACTCTCAGTGTGTTCGGGGATGAGGGTGTTCATTGAAAAGTTTAAAAAGTTAAAGTGATGTCACATTTGACATTGCATACAATTTCTGTTGAAATATGCATAGCGGTACCTAAAAAACCTATCTAGGGGCTTTATCATAGGCATTTACTAAGATGCACTCAAGAGTAGCATTATTCGAGATATCGTACGCCTGACAAAATACGGGGACATTCCGCCTATTGATCTTCCTAATTGACCATGGGACTACTGCAGGAGACATAACTTCCGCTTCTCCAGGTCGAACTCTCATTGCGTTTCATGTATCGTCGTGATGAACCCTTTAGAAGCCTCTCAGTACTGATTGTCCCGCCGGTCTTATACACGGTATCATAATTTCGCAGTTTCATATGGGTAAGGTATTCGTGACTTCAGCAAACGCACTCCACTGTTTCCAAGCCTCGCCGCTCTTGATCGTCCACCGCGCCCTCCTGACGCCCTCTTTCCAGCGTCCACCTCCGGGGCCCCGTTCAGTTATGACGGCACCATCATCGCCGGGGCCCATGGCGCTCGTGTCGGCCTCGCAGATGCCGGAGACGACGAACAGGGCCGCCGTGTTCATGAGTACGAACTCGAGGATGGGGTCGTTGTCGGGGAGCTCTCCCTGCAGAATTTTGCGCAGGATCTCGGCGTTCTCGTGGGGTTCCTTGCCGGGCGACACGGTGCTGAGGGGGTGCGCACTTAGCCCAAAGTCCTTGGGCTCGAGCAGGAAATGCTCGACTTCTACCCGGCCGTCGCCGCCGCCCTCCTCACGCTCAACTAACTGCCAGCAGAGCGTTGGGCCCGCGCACGATATCTCGTCTAGCTGCTCCTGGCCACAGACTACCAGGCCCTTCTTCGCGCCGGCTATTCGTAGGGCCTCTGCGAACACGAGGCCGAGGTCGTCACGTGCGACGCCCAGCATGCGGGCCTCGATGGCGTCGTCGAGGGGGTTGCTCAGGGGGCCGAGGAGGTTGAATATCGTGCGCCAGCCGAGCTCTTTGCGGATCGAGGCGACGTGCCTCATGCCTGGGTGAAAGATGGGGGCGAAGAGGAAAGCGTAGTTTGAGGACTGATACACGGTGTTGATAGTGCTGGAGTTGATGCGGGCAAGTTGGGCTGGCTTGGGTTGCATGTTCATAAGCAGGTCGGCGGAGCCGGATTTGGACGTCGACGCACGGTTACCATGCTTGGCGAGGAGGAGCAGAGACGAAGCTAGAATAGAAGATGTCGTAGAGATGTTGAAAGTGTGGTGGGAGTCGCCTCCCGTACCTACTATGTCGCACTATATGGAAAATGAACGCTATTACTACTTCAATTGCATTTACTTCATTGCGATATTCGATCCGCAGTCTTTTTTAGACCCTGCCAGCGGTAACAGGCTAGACAATAGACGAAGATTCACGCTGTCCACCTCAGGGAAGAAGACTCACCAGGCCTCCGTGATATTTCCCCTCCGGCCGTCTTCCTTTTGATATGGTCGCCTCTAAACTTGTGAAGTCGATCTTTTCTGCATGGCGGCGCATGGCGGCCGAGGCTTCAGCTAAGACATCAGCGCGGCGATCCCAGCCGGTGAAATGCAAAGCCGTCAGTAGCGAACCGGTTTGTACGGGGCTTAGCTTATTGACAAAAATCAGGGAGATGGCTTCGGCAATCTCGTGCGCGGTCACCTTCTCCTTTTCAGGGTCAGGCCATAGACGCTGAAGCAGTGGCCGAATGTCAACTATGACATTCTGGTCCTGCATCGCAATCGAATTGGGCTGTTGCTGAGCCGTGGCGGCCATGGTTGATGATATCGTCAATTGTGATCTGTGGACGCGGCCGGCTTCGGAGAGAAATTCAAATTTCCAATTGGCAAAACTACGAAAATAACAGCAGCAGCTGGATGCAGATCTATCAACAGAGATAACAACCTAGACAACCTCAAAATTCCTCAATTGACCTTGCAATCTACGGAATGTCGCTTGCCTGTGCAAGCGCATCCCTCTCCATAAACGATGACTCAGATATGTGGCATAATAATCGTAGCTTCTCCCCAAGTGATGCACAACTGCCCCGCCATCATTGTCATTTCGATACAGATTACTACCGGGTATGGAGGGGCAGTCAGACAAGTTTATCGCGTTTATCGATTAGAATGGTCGTTGCGATAAAGGATTGGAGACGGGAAGCATTGTCTGAACTTCCGTCCAGCTCCGTCCTCCAAATGTGTCCCACACCAGGGAGCCAAGTAAGCTTAACTAACCGTACTTGGAACCAGGGACAGGGTAGGTTTTACGTACCCTGTCAGCCAACCAATGCAGTAGCAAGCACGGTCCAATTATTTTCGTGAAGCTTTTTGCGACGTTCTCATCTGGAGAGCGATAATCGTTTATCACCCACCAATTTGATTCCGGCAGGGCCGACACCAGAGCTGAGGGAGAGACGCTTGGGAGACTGGTCATTGAGGATCACACAAATCACCAAAATGCCGCCGCGGCTCAATTGCTCCGCGCGTAATAGCGTAGCGCGAGCCGTACAGCGATCGACAACGACGACAGCGGCGACGAGAGCGCCGGTTCTCGCTACTCAGAATGTCCAGAGACCCGGCTCAAGACAATACGCAACATCGGTGCCGCCAACATCTATTGGCGCTCTAAAGCTGCCAGACAACTACATCCCTCCAACCCAACCCCCGACTGCCCGGCGGCCGGAACTAAGGAAAGCCCAGTTGCTTCGTGCCTACACAGCGTTGCTACGATCGACGCCTTTGATGCTGTTCTTCCAACACAACAATCTCACCGCTGTCGAATGGGCTGCTGTGCGACGAGAGCTGCGTGCCGCGCTAGCTGAGGTGCCGCCTCCTGCTCCGGGCCCTGACGGCACTGTTCCCGTCGATATCACGAAGGGCGTAGAATTCCAGGTATTGCGGACGCGTATGTTCAACGTTGCCTACAAGATTGTCGATTTCTTCGACCCCAAGGCCCAGGTTGATAAGTCCAACGCGTACACGCACGATCTATCCAAGACAGCCTACGATGCCATCCGCTCGGCTACTATCGATGAGTCGTCCACATACGGCCAGATCAACCCGTTGCTCGTAGGGCCCATTGCCGCCGTGACTTTCCCGGCGGTCTCGCCCGCACACTTGGCGGCTGCACTCAAGGTTCTCGCACCGTCTCCTCCGGCTTTCCCTGCCCCATCGCGCAAGAAGTACCCCGGATACCACGATCCCGTTGCCCAGAGCGGCTTCCATAAATTAATCCTAGTGGGAGGGAGGATAGAGAATAAAGCTTTCGACTTTGAAGGAGTCAAGTGGGTTGGCGGCATCGAAGGTGGTCTCGACGGCCTGCGGGCACAGCTCGTCTCCCTTCTCCAGAATGCTGGTCTGGGTCTCACGACCGCTTTGGAGGGCCATAGCAAGGGACTCTGGCTGGCGCTCGAAGGCAGACGGACACAGCTTGAGGAGGAAGCCAATGGTGGCAAGAAGGAGGGAGAGGCAGAGGCAGCTGGCGAGGCCGCTAGCTAGCGGGCGTGTACTATTCACGTGTATGTGCAACAGAGCGATGTATAACAGTATATACCTACTTTCTAGAATAAACAAACTATTGCATGTACAGGAGTTCCGCACTAGAAACCCGAAGCATCGGGGCACATTCGTCCGAACATATGCCGTTCCGATTGTAATTCTTTTCTAAAAATGACTTAGCACTTACCCAGGCACGGAGCGTCTTCTTTTCACAGAGGTCTAAGTGCATCGTAGAGAATCGAGTTGCGAAGTCAAGCTGAATACCTAGGTAGGTACTGCTATATAATGTTGCTCTGAAAGTATTGGTGTACCACCGCCCAAGCTGCTCTGTATAGCACCTCCTAGACGGGTACATAACGCACCATCAACGAAGTACTGCAGTGCGATTGGTGACAGGTAGTACTACTAAATGGACCCTGCATAAGCCAGGTGAACTATTGTCCCATTTACGCCAAGATTCCAAGGAGCTGCTGCTTGAACCTCTCATAATACCTAATCTAATGCACGTCGCAATCCGGGAGAGCTCGTGACACCCGGAAACCCAAACACCATTTCTAGTTTCTCGTCACGCAACCCTGTCCCGTATTACAATAATCAGCTTTTTCTTTTTATTCCCTTTTTTTTACACGACAACAACCGCAAATCACGCGGAACATATATACATACCTCAATACCTTAATGAATCCCCATTGTTAACAAAGTCCCAATCAATAAGCATCTAATAAATTGTCGCAAGCCCGGTACCTACCTATCAGTTCATTGCTTACCTTAGCAGCTATCAGCAACCTCCCAAACCTCCGAAGCACCGCCCACCCACCAACCCAACCCAACACAACCGCATCGCATCGCATCGCATCGCAAGACTACCTATTCTCCCGAACCGTGACGGCCTTTTGCGCGCGCAGGGCAGAATTAAACAACGCGAAAAAGGACTGACCATTTTCCGGTTTTGCGCTATGGATTTCGCGCCCTATCAGAGCTCTCCACCAGAACATAACCGGCCGTTCTCTCCCCCTGTCGAGAACCACAACACCGGTTCGCCGCGCGCGTCGCTCGACAACAGACGGTCCTTCAGTCCCTCCCAGCGGAACTTCGCCGCTTCCTCTCCCCCGCCGCTCCAACATCCGCAACCCCAGCGCTCGTGGCATGCGGGATACGCCGATGAGGAAGGCGGCTTCGGCAGCGGCAGCGGCAGCGGTGGCGGCGGCGGCGGCATAGGTCTAGGCGGTGGTTTTGGTGGTGGTGTTGGTGGTGGTAGTGGTAGTGGAGGTGGAGGATACGGCTATAGAGACGGTGTGGTGAGTGAACTGGATACGAGTCTGGGGATTCGACTGGATTACGAGGCTGTCCTTGCCTATATCGGACTCCCGCCACTCGGCGCTATTATACTGTTGATTCTGGAGAAACAGAGCGATTACGTCCGGTAAGTTTGCGGTTCCTCTCTCCCTCTCTCGCCCGAAACCGCGAGCCCCCCTTTTTTGGTAGGAAGAAGAAAAGCCCCTGCTGACACCTTTTTTACGAAAAGGTTCCATGCATGGCAGTCTAGTCTCGTCTTCACCGTCCTCTTCGTCCTGCATCTCCTGTTCTCCTGGTCGACGTTCTTCAGCTGGCTCCTCATTCTCGGAGATTTGGGCCTGATGGGCTTCCTCGCCCTCCGCGCATACAGAGACGCAGATACCCTTGACAGGTGAGTGCTCCTTACATAGCTCCAGCCAGCTCATTCCTATGATCGTTCTTTGCTGATTAGAATATTATTACGTTATATAGATTTGAAGTGCCTGTTTTCGGCAGCATAGCAAGTCGCATACTCGATGACGAGTAAAGGTACTTAAATAAGATAGGAGTGTAGAGCTAGATGGATGCAACTTGCTTTCTAAGAGATAATTACGAAGATCCGGTGTAGCGGTCGAGATTCCGGACTAGGAGGTTTAAGTAAGGACTGTAATGGATGACATTGCGGATAGGTACATACCTTCTACCGATATATATACCCCCCCTGTAGTGCCTACATACTGAGAACTGGTACTTCTATAATATGAATATAATGACATCGCCGGTTGAATATTTTGCTTGTTATTTGAGCTGATGAGATCACCCCGCATGTACTCGACTAAAAAGAATCCTCAACCCGGCCCTCGTTCCCGAGATGTGGTTAAAGAACAGAGCGGTCAGGTACTACGGTATGTTTGAGAGCCGTAGCTCACAACTGGCCTTGATACTTTGGTAACCCGTTAACACAAGACATCCCGCATTCACTTACCTGTTACCATGAGCGGAGTCGAGTTATAACACCAGCTCATGTACAGACAGTATCATTCCCCCTCCACTATCCCATCCCATCCTACCCTATGCTGCCCTTATGTATATAAGCCTTTACTACATATCAATCTTCCACGTACGACCATAGCCTCTAGAGAATTCGGGATCCCGTCTGCTCTCCCATAGACAAGCTAGAGAGCGCCAAATTAGTAGTTGGGTCGGTGACGACCAGCGAATCCTTGGTGTTGTACGTTTTTCTTTTCCTTCTTTTTTCTTTTTTGTCTTGGTAAATTTCCCCTTTACTCGGTTTTTTTCGTTCTTTCTATAATCTAGATGGTTTACTTCTGGATTGTGTGGGCTAAGCGGACTATTGTCTACGCATGTGAAATATCTGTTGGAGGCAAGTTCAGAGGGTGGTGATATAAGAGTACCTGTAACAAAGTGTCACTAGGTCTAGTTTTTAATCGACTATCTTTCTACGTCTAGTATATGTATTGATATCAAAATTGCCGTAATTAGATACCGATCGTGTAGACTACCTACTTACTAAGCCCAGGAGGGCCGTCTTGCTTCGAAAGACTGTTCGGCTAGATTACCTATCGTCGACTATTGGTAAAGCAATAGCTGTACCCCATCCCAAAGGCCATGTTTCAAGTTAAAATACGGGAATCCCATCTAGCCACGGCTGTAATCTCGGTACAATAACCCCCAAGCTAAACACCGAGTTTGGAGAGCCATAGCGGGATGGAGTGTGTGTGTATAGTTAGGTCTTCCCATTCACGGCTCTGGGTGGCACATATATAACTTCTTGTGAATCAAATCGACATTCTCGTGAAGGTAGGCAGGTATGAAAGTCCCAGAACGGCAAATGCCGAGACAAGACGGTGACTTTAATACACGCCTAGGTACGAGGCTCTTTTCCCCAGTGCAACCTGACTCCGCTCTAGTCTAGACATCTCCGCACCGAACCGAGGATCATGGGGACCTACTTCTACACTCTAACCGGCAGACATCATAACAAACTTTCCACTTTCATAACCCACCTAGATACTGTAGCAACTCACCAATAAGCCCCCAGACTCATCGCTTACAAGCATCCAGCCATGGACAATAGCCAGTGGGGACAGCCGAGCGAAGAATGGCTCAATTTCGCCAAAGCGAACCCGTCCCTCGTGGCGCCGGCGCCGTCAGGGATATCTGCGCTCGAGCAGCAGACCCTCATAAACAACATACGAGCCACGAATGCCCAGGCGCGTCTGGAGAGCTTCGGACTCCAGACCGCCATCGAGACCCAGGACTACACCGTACCCACGCGCGACGGGGAGTCCATCACGGTCCGCGCCTACCGGCCCGTTGCGCTGAAGTCGCAGACGCTGCCGCTGTACGTGCACTTCCACGGCGGCGGTTTCATGCTGGGGAACCTGGCCACCGAGGCCTTTCAGTGCTCGTGGCTATCGTACGCTCTCTCTATCGTGGTGCTGCACGTGGCGTACCGGTGCACGCCGCAGTACACCGGCCTGACGGCGTGGCACGACGCGCTGGACAGCTTCGACTGGGTCATGGCGAACGTGGGGGCTCTTGACTTCGACCCCGCACACGTCCTCGTAGGCGGCATCTCGGCGGGCGGGTCCCTGACGGCGGCCGTCGTGCAGGCCGAGGTGAAGCGGGCCCGGGAGACGCGGACGCCGGTGCGCGTCAAGGGCCAGATCCTCCACATACCTACGGTCATCCATGGCGAGGAGTCATACCCGTGGGATTGGTTCGCGGACAAGTCTAAGGCGTCCATGGCGCAGTGTGCGGATGCGCACGGTTTGAACAAGGACCGGATGGACATGTTTAGCTCCCTGCTAGGCACCGACGTCGAAGCGGGCCACCCGACCTGGAACCCAGGCTTGACGGCCGAGGAGGACCTGGTCGGGACGCCGCAAACTTTCATAGCAGTCGCTGGCTGGGACCCGCTTCGTGACGAAGCGCTCGGCTATGCGCTGAAGTTGAGGCGTGCTGGGTGAGTGCATCTTACACCTGAATCCGTACCTACCGCTCTTGCGTATTGAACCGAAAGAGCCAACTACGAGAGAGTGTTGGCTTGTTCGCTGGTAATAACCCACTGACTATTTCATACTTGATCTGTAGGGTCCGGACCAAAGTACATATCTTCCCTGGCCTTCCCCACGTCTTCCTTGGCTTCCCCCAACTCCCCTCGCAGCAGAGATGGAGCGGACTTACCGTTGAATCCATGCGCTGGGCACTTGTGGACGAAGGCGAGTGGATCGTAGAGAAGGCGCCTCTATCCATCCCACAAGCATCTACAAACGAATGAATGATTTGAATGCCTATATCTAGATGAGAAATGAGACGTTTCCCACCATGTAGTCTATAGATACCAATATCGAGAACATGAGGAGTAGAATTGTCCATAAACGTAGGCGCGTTTGATCGGCTATATATAGGATACTTGGTTCTACTGTGGGTAGCAGTGGCATATAAGAATTCGAGCCGAGCCTCAACCAGGCACCGGGAAAGGATATGGTAAGTGATCTTTCGGCGATAAATGTTCCTAGCTACAGATGTACAGTAGGCAGGTATCATGGATTCGGTATCTCGCCTGGTCTTCAAGACGATTCGAGTAGGATCGGCGGTGCGATTCTCCATGATCGTCCTCGCTCGTTCTCTTGTTAACTTGGTGGCGTTGCTAGTGTCGAACGTAATTGCCCTTTTCAGGGGCAAGTCGTGATGGTATTGGATGGACAAGAGTGATGACTACATAGTCAAGTGTCTCTTCAAGTTCACGCACATATCGCCGCACGGATGACATGCATTGTAATCGTCCGATTTGTTATCTTCAGTTAGCTGAGCATGAGCATGAGCATGGACATGGTGGGGACCTGGGTATATGGTTGGTAAAGAGAACACGATGGCGATATGGCAACAAAGTCCGATAGATCCTGCTTGAGAGTTACCTATCTGCCTGAGCGGCCCTTACGTCTGTGCAGCATGTTCGTCCACTCTTTTTCTGCTCTAAGACCAACGGGGGTAATAATGTGCGATAAGCGAGTATGAAAGCTTCGTGAGCCTAGCTTTCTTCTTTGGTGTCGGTTCATGCAAAGGACAACCCGGAAGGGACATGGTTCCTCTGATTTGAGTAAAAAGGACAGCACATGCTGTGTATGCGTGTCAATCCAAGCTTAAAGATGCGCATATCTTGGGACGACGCACAGGTGCTAAACCTTACCCGGTTGCCCCGGCATGCATATGGTGCTGAAACCATAAGACCGCGGACTCTGGAACCATGGCACCGAGCAGGTATATGTACCAAGGTCCCTTGTCTCATGCCCTCTAACAAATACCTTAATTCGCACAACGAAACGGGCCACGGGGGTCAAGCCACTGAGGCCACTGGTCGGGTATCCAATGCCAGCCTCTGCCAAAGACACAAAACAGCATTCGAGGCTCTCCAGACGCTCTCGAGACGCTCTCGTACACATTACGCAATCAAACAGGGGACGACAGGTGCCATTGGCCGTCTGTTTGGACTTCATGGAGGAGGACATTGCGTGCGGATACCACAGGGGTTCTTTCATCCGGCAGCACGGTGACTGCAACATGTTGACCGGTTTCGGACGCAACAGATACGACAGCTCAATGCGCAACGGCAAACTGTGGCCTTTTCAGAGAAATGACAGAGCGCGCGCTGATACTGCGGTCGTTTGCTGCTTGCTGTATGTATCTAGCCGGTGGAGAAGAAAAGCAAATCTGGTCGTCTCTGAATAGGTGAGTTGCCGCTGAATATACCCGTGAAATAGCTCTTCGGATCATTCTGGTGCTTGCCGTAGTGGGCAAGGTTCGAGATCTTAGTGTCCTTGGGCCCTGAGATTCCCCAGAAGGGTCTCGCTATTATTAAGTAAGGGAGCTGGGCTGGAGTTTATTGTGGCGCTTGTAATTGGCGGTGAGCGCGAATGTGACTCTTGCTGAGGTCGTGCTTATCCTTAATAGTTACAGGCAAAAAGCAGAGGGAATCTCATACATCCTCCACAACCGATGCCTTCCTCTTGCTTACCTTTTTTTCTTTGTTATTTTCCCACCTTTCTTTGTCAAAGGTGGGTTGGGTCAAGAGCTAGCTCTTGCTCTTTGAACTCTTCCCTGGTACATGCCTACTTGCCTCAAGTACTTACTTGTCAACTTACCTAAGGGCTTTAGTTGGTTGGCATGGGGCCGGATCTTGACTCTACTATCCCGTCAACTAGGGGGGTTGCAGAGGCAGGCATCCTAAACTCAAATATTTGCGCGACATGATATAGTAGGTACCCAACCTAGTCATACTTGGCGCTAGTGTCTGATGAATACTGGCGTGATTTGACCCGGTGATTGCCATGTCGCTCAACTGGCCCTGAATAATAATAATAATGGGAAGGAGTTATGATATCAGCCATCGGCGGGATGGCGCGATAGCGTAACTTCCGCCCAGACAAAAGTAGATGTCATAAAACCCAAGCGGTACCGGCGCTACCTGTTGTCGGCACACGGCATTATCATTATCAATGCAGAAACTTTCCACGTCGTAATCGTCCGGAGATAGAGATAATGATCAACGGTGGCCCAGAATCGTCTCGTATAAGTTGTCCTGAGTCGAACCTTGAGGGTCGCCTGAACTTATGCCGTCTCATCTTCGGATCACCCAAAACCAAAGGCCTATATATCAGGCTTAAGCCTCCGCACAAACATTATCGCAGGACACATCAACCAACGTGAATTGATCTCCTCCCTTTCGCAAGAGCCTGCTCACTACCGTTCTCCCACTCTTCTCTCAGGCTGTGTCTGGACTGTGTATGATTCAGTAGTCCGCCGACGCTTTAGAGGATACTAAGCGAAACCATGGCTCTCCAGCATGAATTGCCACAGAGTATGGGCACCTTGCCCACCATTTTCTCCGAGAAGACGGCCGTGCCAGTCATAACACTGGAAGATGAAGCCACAAGCCTGTTGACAATATCGCCATACACTGACAAGGAACACTTGCTCGACTTGAGAACCCTCGATATGGAGAACGCAATTCTTGCGCAGGCGCTAGTTCACTTGAAGTGTCTCCGGCCCGATTATGCCACTGCCCCATATGCCGATACTTTCAACTGGGCGGAGGTCATGGAGCACGTAAAACGGCTAGCGCGACAAAAGCAACACCGCTGGAGAAACAGCTCCTTCTTTGTCGTGGCCTTTCGGTCACAAATCCCACCGACAACAGTGTACGAGGATCTGGGCGTCTTGGACAAGGCAGCGCATGCGGAAGCAACGGCCAGTGGCGGATTTCTCAAGTAGGTGGCTCTGCGCGTCCGATGCACGGCAATGCACTGACAAAAGCGTAGATACTGGTTTGGAAGCCCAGATAAGGATGGCAAAAATCTAGCAACGTGCGTGTGGAGATCGCAAGAAGACGCAAAGAAAGGGGGTGTCGGACCCGCGCATCGACGGGCAGCCGCGGCAGCTCGGGACCTGTATTCCCATTGGAAGATTGACCGGCATAGGCTTATCATCCGCGACGAGGTGGAAAGTTGGGAGATTACCGAGTGGGCATGACAGGCCGGTGGGGTAGCATCAGGCAGGCATAGGCCGCTGCATGCCAGGCATGGCGGGCACAGCGGGCACAGCGGACATAGCGGGTTGATAGAAGGCGCAAGACCAGGCAGATAGATACAGGTCACCGGCTGGCGTTGGCGAATGGGATTCAAGGGCGGTGTTCGACCAGGGTTGCACAAAGACGCTTCGTCACACCGTCACATGGCTGGGCTGGTTAAGTTTTATAGATGGAGCAGATCATTCTTTCGGCGCAGGGTATCAAGACGGGAGAGCGAACATAACTGAGTTAATTATTGCTAGGAAGTGCGTAAACGAGACGAAATCGACAGAGAAACGGATCTGCAAATCGGAAGCTGTTGCTCCCCCTCCCCAATGTAGAGTGATATACCCTAGTAAGCTGACGAGACCGGCGTAGCGCTGCGCTGAGCGACAACAACGAAACATGCGCTCACAAATCCATGAGCTCTTGAACCCCACGAGCCGGGAACCGGGAGCGCCGAGCGGACGCCGCGAAAGCGCTGGGGACTTGCTGGGGACTCGCTGGGGAATCACTAGAGGATCGCTGGAGGAGAAGAGGAGCGTTGCGAAGAGCAGCTAATCAGGACCCTGTCTTGGTGCTCGTGGGTAGAGATAGCCTGATCAGTGATAGCTCCATTTGTCAGCTGCGCAGTGGCGAGAGGGTTAGGCACACACTCTTGTCCTGGGTAGCGACACCACAAGTATTTGGCTGAATTAGAAGCGTATAGAGACGGCAGCGATCCTTTATATAAAGAGGAGACGACGTCAAGATGAGGCTCTTCCAGAAAGACTCTATTAGTGGCCTAATAAATGTGAAATGACATGGAAGATGACAACACCCCGAACTCGAGCGTGGGGGTTCAAGAGTGGGATTATATTTTCGCTTCCCTCTCTTGGGATCAAATCATGCGCCCAGTTTTGAAAGAAGAAGCTCCAAAAGGCGTCTCTTGGTTCCGAAGGGACGGAAATAGCTCCGTTAGGGGAGAGGCTTTCCCTTCCTCGTACAGAAGCGTCTTGTGACTCTGTGAGGAAGGTAATGGCTAATAGCATGTCAGAATATTTATTAGGTAAGTACAGCAGTATGCATGTAACCAATCCATAACATCTGGCGTATACCCCATTTGCTAAAACTTCCCACAAACGTTCTAAGCCCAATCTAGAACAGTTCTGTAGATTATCTAGGCTACCTAGGTACGTGTATATTTGGTTTCATACTGTATACACGGTACTGTACTGTCTCCTTCAAGTACACTAGCAGCAGTACAGATTTAGTAGGTACCTACCTAGAGCGAAATTATAGTGCACATACCACCTATCTTGGACTGCCGGTGTATTTAGGGGCTGAATGCTTTCTGCCATTGGTGGCCGCTTTCCTCGCAACCAGCACACCACCCACACGCACAATTTGCATCCCGCCCGAAACCACAAAATTTAGAGATCCGGCGAGCGCGTACTTTGCGATCGTTCGTCATCACCCGAGGACAAGCCATACCTCCGGCCAAACCCAGACACCATACATTACCACTGTCTACGGTTGAAATCATGGCCGACTCTATCAAAGATGTACCGTTGAAGACGGTTCAAGTGGAAGCTCTGGTTCGTCAACTTTCATATGCCCCTCATTCCCCCCCTGTGCCCTTTCTATCGGGAGACTCCATATCATAACATCTACTGACGGATTACCATGCGCTCAGGTTGTCATGAAGATTGTCAAGCATTGCTCTGCTAGCTTCCCTACCACGGCTACCGGATCGATCGTCGGAATGGACCAGGATGGAGGCTTAGAGATCACAAACACATTCCCCTTCCCCACAGCAGATGTCAGCAGCGCCGATAGCAACCACCAGAATGATGCTTCTTCGTTAGCCGCCGCGGCACCCCGAGCCAAGGCGAACATTACCTACCAGGCCGAGATGATCCGACACCTTAAGGAGGTGAATGTCGATGCCAACAATGTCGGATGGTACACGAGCGCTACCATGGGTAACTTTGTCAATCTCGGGTTCATTGAGAATCAATACCACTACCAGCGTGAGAACGACAGGACCGTCGCTCTTGTCCACGACGTAAGCCGCAGCTCGCAAGGCGCTTTCAGCTTGCGCGCGTTCAGATTAACCCCCACCTTCATGGCTGCGTTCAAGGAGGGCAAGTTCACGACAGAGAGGTTCGATATCCTAGCCAGCTTGCAGCGAGAGCACGATGCTAACCGATAATAGCCTTCAAAAGTCCAAGTTATCTTTCAAGGACATTGTTGTTGAGCTGCCGATCAACCTGCACAACTCCCATCTCCTCACATCGTTTCTCCACCAGATCCCGGCGAAACCTATCACTGGCGATGTGACTATGCCTACGTCGCTGGCTGATATTCAAAGCAATCCCATTCCAATGCCTCTTCACCCCTCGACAGACTCCCTAGACCTCTCAATAGATCCCTTCCTCGAGAAGACCTGTGATCTCCTGCTAGACAGTATAGAGTCTCATTACACCGAGCTCAACAACTATCAATACTATCAAAGACAACTTGCACGAGAGCAGACTAAGATCACCGCATGGCAGACGAAGCGAAAGGCAGAAAATGCTGCGCGAGTCGCGGCCAAGCAACAACCCCTACCTGAAGATGAGTGGCAACGCATTTTCAAACTACCGCAAGAACCAAGCCGCCTTGAAGGCATGCTGAATGCCAAGCAAGTAGAGCAATACAGCAAACAGGTAGATGGATTCACGGCTTGCATTAGCTCTAAGATGTTTGCGGTCAGGGGGACTCTTCTTCCGGAATGACCAATCTGATTGGGAAAGCAGGATGATGTTTCGGTAGGCATGCATCTGGCACGGCGTTCGGCGATTGGGTGCTCTTATTGGGGTTCTATAGAACAAACAGTATCCATCTACTTGGCATGACATCTCGGATGATGTTATGTCTCATGGATCCAGGTACGGTCATGAAAAGGCTAATGTCTCGAAGCATGCCGAGCGTGTTGCTACGATGGCGAGGGAAGACGGAAACCCATTGCAAAGTATAACTAGCATGGGGGAAAAGGGCACTCGGTAATTCGAAGAATCAGAGGCTCAATAGATGTCAGTTAGGAAATAGAACAGACGGATGAGCTATGTCAGGGCCCGCTCCGAGACCGCCAACGACATGCTGTATGATCAGATTCATGAATTCATAATATATGAATGTGTGTTTCATTGCGAACTATTCTGTAAGCAAGTCTACCTACGTGAAACCAAATGCAATAAAAATAGAGAATGAGCAAATGATCCACAGACAATACGTCCTAGTAGGCTCCTTCATCCCAGCCCATCGTTGTAGATATACTCTCCTCTGAAGATCCGTTTGTGCAGTTGTTGACTTGGGGCCGACACTTGAATTTAATATCCGAACTAATTATCTCCTATACTACCACGATACTTTATCTTCAAGGACATATATTCAAGTCGTGAAAGAAGTTTACGGATGGTGCGGCTGTTTGCTCAAGCAGGCTGTTTCTTGGCTGTCTAGGTAGGTAATTAACGCTTACGTAACCTGCCGGTCGCTAGGTAATCTTTTGCATACTGGGAGGATCCGGAACACCGCTTTACTATACGGCATATGCCGGGTTGGTCTCAGTTGGGTTAACAACCTTCGAATACCTTCCAGGGGTGACAGGACAGACAAATCATTTTATACTCTCATTAACTGTCGGTGAGTGGGTAGTAATAAGTGTGGTAGCGTGCAATCCTACGAGAATAAGCAAAGGCGGCACGACAAAAGATGTCGACGCAGATTGTTAGGTCGGGCTATGTAGACAAGAGGGTCATCCTTCCCGGCGACTTTTGACCCCACTAATAAGCCACTAGACCGAATAGAAGACCCAATGGTCTTTCAGTATCTCTCTGAAGTGAAGCCCAACCACTTGCTAGGGAGCGACTTAAGTGCAATGCCGTGGTGTACCGTAGCAGGATGTTCCCACCTGGGCAACACCTGCAGAATACAGAGCCAGTGAGCAGCCACTAACACTGGCTTCTTCAGGCAAAACGAGGGGTTCATGGGTCCCTTATGGGGAGGGGCAGTACGTTGAGTGGACAATGGAGGGGTAGATCCGGCCCCAAATTTCCTAGGATTTCGGTTGGCAATTCAATCAAGTCCGAACTTTTTTATCTTATCCTGCCCCTCGGTGCTTACTACTTCGCTCTCCTCTTTCTTCTCCTTCTTTCATTCCCCCCTCTCATCTTCGTTTCCTCCATCCTTCCTTCCTCTCCCCATTTCCCTCACAAATATATCTGCCATTGTATTTCTGTAAGTTACCATCAAATTGCAAGCTTCAAAATTAAGCAAGCGAGCACATGTCCTACAATCTCTTGATCGACGTTCGCTAATCTTTGTGCCCCTCGTTAAGGTTTACAAGGGCAGTCTATAACACCTCGTTTTCCATCATCTTCACCTCTATATCACCTCTATATCAAAAGTAAGTGCCAATTAGCCCATCAAAGAGTTCTTGTGTTATTAGCATGCGAAGCTGACTGTGGTGGTCCAGAAATGGCTGCCCCCGCTTCCAAATTCAAGGTCGCTGACCTGTCCCTCGCCGCCTTCGGCCGCAAGGAGATCGAGCTGGCTGAGAACGAGATGCCTGGTCTGATGTCCATCCGCAAGAAGTACGCTTCTGATCAGCCTCTTGCTGGTGCCCGTATCGCTGGCTGCCTGCACATGACTATCCAGACCGCTGTCTTGATTGAGACCCTGACGGCCCTGGGTGCCGAAGTCACATGGACTTCCTGCAACATCTTCTCAACACAAGACCACGCCGCTGCCGCCATTGCTGCTTCCGGTGTGCCCGTCTTTGCCTGGAAAGGCGAGACTGAGGAAGAGTACAACTGGTGCCTTGAGCAACAGTTGACTGCCTTCAAGGATGGCAAGAAGCTCAACCTCATCCTCGACGACGGTGGTGATCTGACCTCCCTCGTCCACAACAAGTATCCCGAGATGCTCAAGGACTGCTATGGTGTTTCCGAGGAGACCACCACTGGTGTCCACCACCTGTACCGTATGATGAAGGATAAGAAGCTTCTGGTTCCCGCTATCAACGTCAACGACAGCGTCACCAAGAGCAAATTCGATAACCTCTACGGTTGTCGTGAGTCATTGATCGATGGTATCAAGCGCGCCACCGATGTCATGATTGCTGGCAAGATCGCCGTCGTTGCTGGCTTCGGCGATGTCGGCAAGGGCTGTGCCATGGCTCTCCAGGGTATGGGTGCTCGCGTCCTCGTCACCGAGGTCGACCCCATCAACGCCCTCCAGGCCGCCATGGCCGGCTTCCAGGTCACAACCATGGACAAGGCTGCCTCCCAGGCTCAGATCTTCGTTACCACCACCGGTTGTCGTGATATCCTCGTTGGCCGCCACTTCGAGGCCATGCCCAACGATGCCATCGTTTGCAGTGAGTAATCCTATAACTGATATATCCCCTAACAGGATACTAACCCAGTATCAAGACATTGGCCACTTCGATATCGAGATCGATGTAGCATGGTTGAAGAAGAACGCCAAGAGCGTCCAAAACATCAAGCCTCAGGTCGACCGCTTTGAGATGGCCAATGGCCGCCATATCGTCCTCCTAGCTGAGGGTCGTCTTGTAAACCTGGGCTGTGCCACCGGTCACTCTTCCTTTGTCATGTCCTGCTCCTTCAGCAACCAGGTTCTTGCCCAGATCATGCTGTACAAGGCCGAAGACGCCGCCTTCGGTAAAAAATATGTTGCTTTCGCCAAGACTGAGAAGCTTCCCATCGGCGTTTATGTCCTTCCCAAGATTCTGGATGAGGAAGTCGCTGCTCTGCACCTGGCACACGTCAATGCTGAGCTCACCAAGCTCACTGACGTTCAGGCCGAATACCTCAGCCTGCCTGCTGAGGGTCCTTTCAAGGCCGACCAGTAAGTCCCACATCCATTGCACTACGACGTCATTGTCTCTAGAGCGATACTAATGTGTTTTTAGTTACCGCTACTAAACTAAATGTACATAAATGATTCGTCTGCCCAACAGTTGCTGGGTGTGCGATGCTTTTTTCTGTTTCAACAAGCATGAGTAGGCATCAACTTGCATGGGTTTCATAAACTTGGGAACGGGGGTTTCTAAAAGGTTACACGGGGCCGGCCGGTCATACTTTTCAACAAAAGGCGTTGGCTCTTTATGAATGCATGATTCCCCTCATGGCGTTTGATGTTTTCTGTAGACACCGGCATTTTATGTGTTACAAGATACCGACAGCTACGGAGAGAGCTGTATGATCCGTCAACCGGATCTGAAATATGAACTGAAGAAGCCAATTGAGCTTCACCACCATTCTGAGATTGACTTCAAATAATGCTTAGTGGATGATGCTATGCTGTATGTCTCAAGTCCAGTAAAGGCGCATCGTAATATCCAATAAGGCTTGCTTCGCAGTCTTCGCAGTCTCTTCGTACCTCATTTAATCTGTTGGAGGAACGCCGAACTTGAAAACAATTGTTGACATTGCCACACATCAGCGTCTGAAAGATATTACGTCTATTGATGACTACGTCCAGATGAGTCAAGCTGTGTAGACCTGTAGAGGATAAGAGGCAAAGCACTTTTCTTAAATTCTAAGGCTCTTTCCTCTTCGTGGATGAGTCCACGAAACTTCAAGCGTAAGACGTATATATGGATATCCGTTTGAATTACGCACTTCTATGCCATACCCTGCACGTCTTAACTGGCTGGCTTAGGGATTTCAAGTGCAGCCTCTATTACCGTCCCCTTTGTTTGAGGTTTCAGCAAGCTAGACACCATGGCTTGTTTCCTTAATTATAGCCGTCCATCTAGCAACGCAGCGAAGTTGAGCAACCGACCCGCTGCTAGTGAGACGACGTGAGTGGCGCTTTGCCTTGCTCATTTGTCACGGCACCTCAAGGCGGATTCGGGGAATTATATCACAGCTTGGTGCTCGAATACAATTACAGTGAGTTGCTCACATGTTGTATAGGTATGTGTATGGGTGGTGTATCGTCAATGCAAACTGTGCCAGGCGTGGGTGTTTTATAGAATAGTATAACCAGTCCAAGACCAAGATCTATCCTCTTATAAAGACAATAAAGACAGGATAAAATTAAGCTGGTATTAAATATATCATCCTTCTCCCAGCCTCCCCCCTAGCCTCCCCCTTCCTCTTCTATAGAATAGTAGCAACACAGGAAGTAGTCATTATTATCATTTCAAGCATATTATCAGACATTATGAATGTTTAAGAGGGAGAGATTATCCATGGATCCATAAGTTCTCTTTGGATGATTTATCGTTGTCCACACAATATCTACCGAATTGCAGGCTCCTTTTTCTCTAACACGTCTTTGAATTAAGCTAGTGGCAATAACGCTGGCATATCATGAAATATCTCATTGAAGGTCCACGAAGTAGAACAATGAGCAATATTGATAACTTGACCTAAGCCTTTTACTAGCGAACAAACTCAGCTATGGCGAATTAGCCAAAGATTCTTACGAGTGCGCCTAGAGTAGGGGCTTTTCTGTTTCATGTAGAAACCAGGGGCGTATGTGTGGTATATAACCTTTAGGTAACTCGTTGTGTCACGAGGTGCCATAGTTCCATACGAAATGCGGTTGTCTCTACTGCTATATAGAATACTTTGTGGGTGGAAATGAAGCCATCATGAAGCACGCAAAGTCTCATGCACCGCCAAGGGTCATCATGTACATTGGTGTCACGGTAATACTGGATAAAACTTAAGCCCTGGATCAATCTCTGCGGGTGCTAGATACCGGTGAGCTAATTATTCTATAAAATGGGTTATATAGGTGTGTGCACATAAAATCAAGTAGATTGGTGCAGTTCTATATTTCCGTGCTGGGTCAAACTCATGGCTTTCCTCAGACCATTCACTATCTAAAGCTTCTCAGGATATTTCTTAAGATACGAAACCGTTTGTTTTACGCATTATTAGACTGGGCCATACAACCTAGACAACCACCTAACGAACGCATCTATGTGGATAACTATGCTCTAAGCAACGATAGAGCGGTTCCTATTCGAGATACACCTCACTAAATACACTAGAACCAGGACAACATCTCTCTGTATGTCTAAAACTTAGATATTTGGGGGGAGGGGTGTCCCTAGATCTGAAGGAAGAAGAGAAGAATGAGAAAGGGGGGAAGAAGACAAGACAAGAACCCCTAACTGTCAATGGCAAGCAATGCAGGGAAGGGCAAGCGAGCGAAGACATGACATGCCTTCTGCAGCATTTCCGCCCCTTCCAGACCGTCATTACCACGTGGGTTAGAACGCATAGAACATGATCAACAGATTAGAGAAATATTTCTTATTCGCTCAAACTCGATAATTTTGGTCCACACGCCAGGCCAAGCGGCCAACAGTCTGACCAAATACCTACCTGACCGTCCCTTCTTCCCCCCTTTCGCTCCCCCTTCACACCTTTGTCCCCCTTTCCCTTTCCCTTTCTCTCTTACCCCAGACAGACAGGAGAGATGCCCGGATCTGTTGGTGTACTGGAAAGAGAGCGGTAGAAGTGAGGGAATGTATGTGTGCATCATGCAGAGGGCCACCTAGCTACCTGCACGTACCAATATAACGAAGGAGACATTACCTACCTACCTACCTACTCCCTCTCCACCTAGACTAGACGACCTAGCCTAGCGTAGCCTAGTCCGGGGCTTTTTGTTGTCTTTTTCCCTGCTTGCTGGGTATGATAGGATAGGATACCTAGGCGTTATGTGTAGGTATCTTGTAGGTATTGCATCGTGTCCCACGCCATACATATACATATACCTACCCTTTAAAACTATTCTTACCACTACGGTATGTACGTAGGCGAGACTGACCAAGTGAGCCCCTTCCCGCCCTCCGAGAAGATTTATTATTAGCCTTAGCCTCCTCCTCCTCCTCCTCCTCCATGTCACAGTATATGGCATAGGTAAGTATGTACATAGGTAGGTGCAGCTGGGGTCTAGGTAGTATATAGATACATTGTAACCGTAAAACTGATCACACGACCCTGCATTACATCGCGTTTTACAATGCATATCTAGGTTGGCATCTGGTTTTAATATAGCTAGCTAGCAACCTGGAGACCGAGAAATGGCCTTTTTGATTTCGATCCCGAGGAAGGTATAAGAAACATGGCATGCGGAACGGAAGGGCAGACCCTCAGCGCACAAGTTCTATCTTGCTCTTGTCTATGTGTACATCATTGCTCACAATGATCTACCTATTCTCTGTTGTATGAAGGTGTACGATATAGAAACTAGCCGTGTGAGGCAGCACGGGAAAGGCTAGTTGAACAGGAAAGAGTAACTATCTACTCACTATAATGATAACCTTAGGAGAGCGGTGTTAGGATATGGGGATTAGACAGGAGCTGCACGTCTGTCAGATCGGCTGGGCGGGCGTCCAAAGATAGCTCCTTATAACAAGCCATTTATTGGGTCGTTTGGCGTTGTGATAACGTAACGTACGGAGGGAGGTAGGCGCACCTAGGTTAGGCATATGACTAACATATGTACGTATTCGTCGTCGGTCTGCCTGTCCGCCTGCCTGCCTGCCTGCTATAGCTGCATTGTACTAATGTGTATAATCCTGCTTGGGACTTTTCAGCTCTGAACTTTCTGTATATACCTCCCTGGGGATATACGTATACGCATACGTATGCATGTGTGTCTCCAGCCCTCGCTGCAAGATCGTTGATACGTTACAGCCGGGCTT
>Ga0247782_1000129_pt1 | contig 99875 bp, 62 predicted proteins | sample UWRJL019104C5_FD_179928 | JGI IMG/M metagenome (GOLD analysis project Ga0247782, IMG submission 179928) | Plant litter microbial communities from Arlington Agricultural Research Station in Wisconsin, United States - UWRJ-L019-104C-5 | ecosystem: Environmental > Terrestrial > Plant litter >... | reverse complement strand
TAGTTCTTCCCTCCCACATTCCAGTGTCATACACTAACAATAGGCGCAATACAGATAACCACAGTCCAGACCGTCACCAGCCCGGCGGACGGTAACTCAGACTCTAGATACCTCAATCTGGTCGCCCTTATCCCGGACGAGACTCTCCTCTGGTCGCCGTGCGGGAGCTCCTCGATCCTGAACGTCAACTTCCGCATGGCGCTCACGATGAAGTATGATGGGTCTTGGGGGCTCTACGGGGTTCAGGGACACGGGCCCAGTGAGCCTGTCAGGGAACAGCTGGGATGGACTTGGAGGAGGTGCTGATGCGATGTGATGAGATGGGACAGAAAGGAAGGCGTGAGGGATAAGGTTAGTGGATTTTCTGTACGGTGTTGCAGAAGGGGTTGGAAGACTGTTTTTGATCGGTTTTCATTATCTGCTCTCGACCCGGATATTCGCCTTTGCGAGAGGAGTCTATGATTTAACGAAAAGCAGGTGTACTAGATGCATGTTATGGTTGTTGATAGGAGCCAAAAGAAAGGTATAGTAACTCATACTATCATTCGTTATTTTGTCGCTTTGTTTGCCCACTGTCGGGCGTAATAGCATCTTGGCGCATGGCGATAATTTACCACTATTTCGCAGAGCACTATGCAGTTATATCTCATTACGGATAGCTACGCCTATATGTTGATATTCCCGGTGTGTTAGATCTGGTCACGCATCCGGTTTCCCTCCGAGAGCGGTCCTGGACGGAGGCCACCAAGGACTTTGACGGCGACCCAGTCCGCATTGACCTTTTTATGTGGATTACATGCTCATTACAACATTGACCCTGGCATCACTTGAACGGGTAAGATGAAGTACATATGGTGTACCTGAGATTGATCACGTTGAATGTGATCGGCAGGGCAACTCTTATGTACATACATACTGTAGGTTAGGTCGATCGATCCGCTTTCATAAAGCGTCCTTACGTACACCCGACACTTCTAGGTAGGTAAGTAAGGTAATCAAGGCTTTTCGGCATATGCAGGTCTTGATCTATGGTGTCCTCTGTTCCTTCTCTTGACGTCGAATACCTGGGAAACAAGTTGAACAGACAGGGGTGTCGTTCATTCTGGCCTCTCAAAGCTCGTGCAATACCCCTGTCGAGCTGTCAAGAAAAGTCTTGGCCTTTGAATTACCATATCTGGAATGAAAATGGGAGAATTACACATTAGCTACTACCTCATTTCTCATTTTGCTTGATTACTGACCTGGGTACTTACCTATCGACTACCCAGACGCACCTGCGATTGGGCTCGAATACCGTGTACGTAACCCTACCCGCCCCGCCTCCAACGGCCCCAACCATCTGGTTAGTCAAGGCAACGGGCAACAGATAGCTGGTTGGACTGACGATGTTGGCGCGATCCACATGCGTATACGTGTAGGTAATATGAATGAACATTCGATATACGGTATGCCTAGTGCTACACTACGTTGGATCTGCCTTGGACCTAGGAGTACGCCGAAAGGCATTGGCCTTGTTATTGACAGAAACAAGTGATCAAAGAAGGACATCCATGATATATTGAAGAAAGCCCTGTATCCAACTTCGAGTGAATATAAAACTGAGGGATATTTCTCCTACAAGTCTCCTATTTTACACTCCCGCTTTCACCATCTATCAGATAACCCTTTCCATACCCTTGCCCTTATCCTCTCTCTCTCTCTTCCAAAATAGAACATTACTCGAGTCCCATTTGGAAGCCCGTGCCTAGCTTGAGAGAGACATCATGTCGCCTCTTTGCCTCCCTAGCCCTGCTCAGTCCATTGCCTTAGCCATAGGGGCCATTGGTGTTGTTCGCGGGAGCGCCATACACCAAGCCCAACACGAGGTCCGCGGATACCCATATCCATCAGGCGAGATCCAGTGGAAATCATGTCCAGATGACCTCAACAAGGTGGCAGCCCTTGATGTCGAGTGCGGTACTCTTGCCGTGCCCCTCGATTACTCGAACCCCAATAGCACCGAGACGCTCGACCTGTCGCTTATCAGGATCCCTGCTGTCAGCAAGAAGCCGGCGAGGCACAGTATTCTCTTCAATCTAGGAGGTCCGGGGCTGGAGGTCCGCTACTCACTCGCTGAACTAGCCGACTTGTTCCAGGCGTGAGTTTTACCTCTGTGCTGAGCACCCCTTTTCTAGACAATTCATGCTGACATATGTCATGTTGAACTATATAGTGTGACTGGAGGGGAGCATGATCTTATTGGATGGGACCCGCGTGGCACGGCCGAAACACTCACATATTCCTGTTACGCCAATGTGACGGGTCGTTTGACTGTGTCTTCCCAGCTTCCTTTGGGCAACGCTTCGGATGTCGCCCGTGGTCTGCTATGGGCTGGCGGAAAGAACTATGCTGATGCATGTGCTGACTATCCGGAGGCTCTAAAAAGGGGTCCTCTCATAGACAGTTCATTTACAGCCCGTGATGCGATGAAGATTGTGGACGCAGTAGAAGAAGATGGGTTATTGAGGTATTACGGTTCGTCCCGCCCTCTCCCCGTTATTTAGCACCCCTGCCAGTAACTATCTACCCGTATAGCTCTTTATTAACCCATGATGAATACGTAGGTTTATCCTACGGCACCGCCCTTGGAGCTGAAATCGTAGCCCTGTTTCCGGATCGTGTTGAAAAGGTCCTACTAGGTAAGCTCTATCGCTCTTGACCTTTGACAAGGAGGTGGGACTAAGCTTCCCCTCTCACTTTAGACGGCGTCGTGAACCCAACCGAGTACTTCTACGAGATGTAAGTTGATCTCCCTACAACTCAATAAGTTGACGACCGCGCAGATTACGGCTGACACTACTGGTACGTGACGATAGGACTCTCGCTGCGGGAACATTATCTAGCGATGCTACATTCTCCGAGTTCTTCCGGCAGTGCGTGTTAACACCTAAATACTGCAGTCTGGCGCAGCATCATCCGGACAAGGCAGCAGAGCAGCTCGAGGCGGAGGCATACGCACTCATTGACGAACTCAAGTACAGACCCTTCGCGTACAATGGGCTCGTTCTCGGCTACACGGAGCTGAAGGCGACGATCCGGTTCGCGCTGTACGCGCCCGTTCTATGGCTGGTGCTCGAAGAGGTCTTCGACGCCCTTCTCGCGCAGCCGCGCAATGAGACGCTTGCCGGAGAGGTACTAACCCGGTTTCTGGCCACGGACTCGATAACAGCATCGATCCCCGTCGACGACGCGGCTATAGGTATTGCATGCGTGGATAAGACGCCGCGCTCGGATTCGTTCGATGCGGTCTCAGCCGTGCTAGACCAGGCTGCGTCGGTGAGTCGACTGTTGGGCGATTCCATCGCCGCGCTCTACAGCATATGCGCGCAGTGGAAGGTAGAGCCCCGATCGAGATATACTGGCGGCTTTGAGGGCGTCAAGCCTCGGAAACCACTCCTGGTGATCGGGAACACCTACGACCCGGCCACATCGATCATATCAGCGAGGAATGTCACCGATACAATCAAGCCTAGTGTTCTGCTGGAGCATGGAGGCGTCGGGGTAAGTCTGCAAGACTAAAAAAAATTCTTATGTTTGGGTGAGAAGTGAGACCACAACTGACACATCATTATAGCATGCTAGTATTCAGCATCCCTCCCTCTGCACGGCCAAGGCGATCCAGGCTTTCTTCCGCAGTGGAACTTTGCCAAAGCCGGACACCTTGTGCGAACCCATCGCCCCGGCTTTCCAGTTTGCTGTGGACGGGCCGACGTGGCAAGATCTCTTCCCTCAATTGGGTTTTGACCCATCTCATAAGAAGGGTCTTACATCCCGCCAGGGGAATCGGCGTGGCAGTGTCGAGGACGCCACGGTACGCATCGGTCGGCGTCAAATAGGCGCATTTTTGTAGTCGGAGACTGATACATCATATTAATTTATGCCAATGCTGTAGGTAGGGAGTTTAGCCGCGGGCAAACTGTTACTATTCATATTGGGTATGGATATATACTTCAAATAATTTTGAACTTGTAATAATAATCGAATTTTTCGTGTTGAAATCTTGTGCCTTGGCGTCAGTTGTGATGGGGGTATTTTCCATACACATACATGCATCGCGTCTCAACATGTACCTACACTCCACGTGCGCTAACATCTAACCTAGAAAGAGCGTATTCCGAAGCTTTGAACTGCAGTAATGTATGCTTTACAGCAAGCAGCACTGCATTAATTTTCATGTGCCTTCTCTATCTCGTAATTCATGGATATGGGGTTCATGGAGTTTATGTGGCATGCTGCAGGTAGTAGGTAGTCCCTACCTAATGCATAATGATATTAGGGGACGCCATGCTATGTAGTACCTACCCAACAAAAGAACATCAAATGCCCTATTATTGCCACTTATCTCGTAACATTTGGAACCTTTGGAAAGCTTGTCTACTCGTAAAGGTTTGCTTTCCATTGAAACTCCCTCCCCCTAGACTCTCCGTCAAGAGTTTGCTTAGGCGAGCACTCATCCCACCGGCACCAGCAAACAAGCCCCCAAAAATTCGCCCTGGTAGCTCAATTGGTTAGAGCGTCGGACTTTTACTTACTAGGGTGGGATTTTCACAATCCTGCCTTGTAAGAAACTGAGTCATCCGAAGGCTGCGGGTTCGACCCCCGCCTGGGGCGTGGTGTTACCTCAATTTGGTTTATCTATCAAAAGCTAGCTAGCTCAGTGGAAGAGCGCCGGGCTCATAACCCGGAGGTCGATTGATCGAAACAATCGCTAGCTATAAGGAGGTGGTTACCAAATTCTCTTTTTTTTTATTGTAGTTGAATCAACAAGGATCTAGGTTAGCCAAGTCAATCTGGCATTGAACAAGCATGGGCTACTTACCTAACTTAGTTATATACGCATTACTTATAACCTGCATCTTACCTGTCGAGGGCAAGAATTATGTTAAGTCATCAGCGAGCCTATCAACAAGTACGATCTTCCCTCCAGGACGTACCGCCGATCTGAATACCTTGATCCAGTTCGGCTCGCCCGCGATCTCGTCCCATTCCTCGATATCCGTCACCGTCAGTGTTTTGTAGCTCGTGTGGAAGCTGTAACTCTGCAGTCCGGCAAGTACGAGCGTCCCTAGCTGCAGGTGGCGGCCCATCTCCTGCGCCCGGCTTATGATCTGGAATTTGCTGACACATCGCCGGTCCGTGTTCAGGTCATGGCTGTACACCCGCAGGTCGAGGAACACACTCTCGAGGTTCGGCATCTGCGACCAGGATAGCCATAGGTGAGCTGATCGGTCTAGATCCAGTGCGCTATCGAGGGCTTCACAGCTCGATAGGTTGGTGACTTGTCCCGATTTCGCCAGACTTTCAGCGTTGATTTGCATCAGCTCTAGCGGGGAATGCACTGCGATGTGACGAAAATTGCGGTATGCCGGGGCTGAACCTAAGAACGCACTTGTCTTGGTCGCACCGACTGGCTCGTCGTCGTATGGCAGGACGGCTTTGGCCTTTTGACCGCGAAGAGGCATGGCATCTCGCCAGTTGCTGCTGTCTAATACTTCATTAGCTGCCTCTCCGGCGAGGTCACTAGTCCCGAGCGTGAAGACGTGGGTATTACCACGGTGAAACTGTTTTAGGTATTCCGAAGAGAACATCGCATTAACAGCTATGGCATTCGGATCGAAGTCTATGAAGGGGGTGAGCAGGTGATCCCTGTACCCTCGGCTGAAGTTTGACGAAAACTTACCTGGTTCAGAATCTGTGCCACGCGTGTAAGTTACCACCTGGGAAGAGTTCAGCATCCGCTCGAGATTCTTGTGCCCGGCTTTTACAACTTTGTCTTGACAGATGTTCCAGTCAGGAACAACGAGATCGAAGGCACACTTGGGCTCTGCTTCCAAACTGTGCGAAATCACCATTGCCATGAGCTCAGGTGGAACGAAATAATACAGGTTCTCTGTCTTTCGCCTTCTTGAAGGGTTGCCGTAACCGGTCGGTTCGGAAAGGGGCCGCTTTTTGTCTTGAAATATCACCTTTCGTTGTTCACCTTCGTTGACGTCGCCAGTGCCACTGCTACTGTGAACGGCCGCCGCGCCCATCCAACTACTATCCAAGAAGGAAGTGCTAGCCTTGCCTATCCTAGATAAGACCCTTCGTAGGCGTTCCATGTAGAATGCGTCGGACCCGGTTGTGGTGTTATTATTCTGCTGCTGTTCTCTTTCTACGAGGCTTCGAAGACGACCGATCGCATCTCGAATTTCATACTCGGTCTTTCCGGAGTCTTGGAGGCACTGTAGGATGAAACGGCTTTGTCTAGATACATGACTGTCACGGCCCCTTGCTAATTCCTCTAGGCTTTGGCCCCATGCCCTACAAACAACTTCATGCATAGGCCACCTTAAGGCGAAGTCGAAGGTGTCCATGGTAAGTGCTTTCGTAGATGGATTCAGCTCAGAACTAAGGCTGCACGAAATATTATCTCCAGGAAAGACTTCATGTAGATAGAAGTAGATGAGTATACGGATCCCCAAAGTAACCTGGTAACTCACCTAACTTTGGATCCCCGCCAAGATCACACTAGCCATTCGCCTAGCAAAGGCTGCGGGAGCCGGAGTAGAGATCGGGGATAGTCTTATATGAACAAGCCTTTGTTCCTTTGTTGGACGACTTTGGGCCCGGGACAGAGAGGATATTCCGTAAGAGCCTTTGTCTGGGCCTAGGACAACCACTATTGTTTCTCTCCTTTGGCTCTCGCCTAGGTTAGGTATAATATATTATATATAGGTCGACCAAGACATCATCTGTCAATCTGTCCGTCTTTGTTTACACTTGCTGCCTGGTAGACTGTAGTGCAACGCAGCTGGGTTAGGTATTTGATCTAAGTACCTACTTACAGCATCCTTACAGAACCCCTGCCAAGAAACGCCACGTGGGAGCCGGCATTCCTTTTTAAGTAAGTGGAAATGAACAGGGGTGTGGAGCTGATGAGAGTCATTGCCCCGGTGATAACAGCCGAATCGATAGTACGTGAATTGCCGACATCGCAGACGCATTGATAGTAAACATTCCATCTCTCGACTGGCCTACGGTTTTGAGAAACATCTAAATTAGTAGATAAGGAAGGAAACGGAAGACGGACGATAAATATGGTTGGGATTAAGCGGCTATCTCTGATAGCCACGATCGCCGCCTGCCATCGGTCTGCGCTTGCGCAGCTTCAGCAGCCCTTGGTATCGCAGCCCTCGGTATCGCAGCCAGAAGCGGGACGAAAACCTCTGGTTGATACAGAGCTCCTCCAGGCCCAAATCAGCATAGATAGTCTGTTTGAGCGTGCGAATGCTCTCTATGACTTAGCAAAGTCCTCCGAAGAGGAATGGGGCCACCCTACACGCGTTATTGGGAGTAGCGGTATGTCGATATACATGTCCTCATCATGATAGTGCCCCATCAAGATGCATTGCTCACAACTTGTGTCAACAGGGCATCAAAAGACGCTGGAATATATCACTTCCGAAATAGAGCGTCTAGGGGACTACTACAAGTACTCGACCCAGCCATTCCCAGCCGTCATGGGCCAGGTGTTCGAATCTCGTCTCGTTCTAGGCCATAGCGTTCCCAGTTCTGCCTGCCCCATGTCCCTAACGCCTCCCACCGCCAAGAAGCAGCCGGTCTACGGTGATCTGGTCTTGGTCGATAACGTAGGATGCGATGCCTCCGACTACCCGGCTGAGTTGAGCGGCAACATCGCCTTCGTCAAGCGTGGAACTTGCCCTTTCGGAACAAAGTCGGAACTCGCCGGTGCAGCTGGCGCCGTAGCAGCCGTCATCTACAACTCTAACCCGGACGGGATGAGCGGTACTCTGGGCTCGCCAGCCCCTCATCACGTCGCAACATTCAGCCTGTCCGGCAAAGAGGCCGAGCCTATTGTTGAGAAGCTCAAGGCGGGCGAGGTCGTTGATTCCATTGCCTTCATCGACTCCATAGTCAACACCATCAACACCACCAACATCATCATTCAGACAACCGAGGGTGATCCCGACAATTGTGTCATGCTTGGCGCCCACAGCGATAGCGTAGGCGAAGGACCGGGCATCAACGGTACGTAGAAACACACCGAGGGCTACAAGTCCGACACTGTTAAAGGGACTGGGAATTTCGGCTGACGTTGGCTCCTTGTGAGTGACTATATAGACGATGGTTCGGGCAGTTTGACTTTGCTCGAGGTCGCTACTCGTCTGACCAACTTTAGCGTGAGCAACTGCGTTCGGTTTGCTTGGTGGGCTGGAGAAGAGGAAGTGAGTGAAAACCCACGCGTATAAATATTGATTATCTTGCAGCACTGCATCACGCTCTATCCACAGAGCCCCTCACATCTGCATGAAATACGGGCTATTTTCATTTACTAACTGAATCTAAAAGGGGCTTCTCGGTTCCGATTACTACGTCGATGTGCTCCCGGAAGAAGAGAACAGGAAGATTCGTCTCTTCATGGACTACGACATGATGGGCAGCCCGAACTTTGCTTACCAGATTTACAACGCCACGAATGCAGTGAACCCAGTGGGGTCTGAGCAACTACGCGACCTATATGTTGACTGGTACAAAGCCAAGGGCTTGAATTATACCTTCATCCCGTTTGATGGAAGAAGCGACTATGATGCCTTCATCAAGAACGGAATCCCCGGAGGTGGTATCGCGACGGGTGCAGAGGGCATTAAAACGAAGAAAGAGCAGCAGATGTTCGGCGGCAAGGCTGGAGATTGGTATGATCCCTGCTACCATCAACTTTGCGACGACGTTGGCAATGTTAATGCTACAGCCTGGCTCGTAAATACGCAGGTAAGTTACGCGCCTATCCATTCGTACCTTTAGCCTGCATGAGGTTATGCGACTTGTACTTATACATATTTTACTTTACAGCTTGTTGCCCACTCCGTCGCCACTTTTGCTGCCTCTTTCAAAGGTTTCCCGGAACGCAAGTTTGCAACTGCCTCTCAGGCAATCGAGCAAGAAGAACCTATGTATCATGGACGTTACCTGGTGAGGTGATATATATGCATACATTTATACATATGTGTATACGCTACCTACGACCGGACTCGAAAGACCGTTCTGTGGTGAAACTGATATAGATTCCTACCTATGTCAAGGATAAACCTTGTTTTTACATTACCTGCATAAGCCTTAGCTCATGGCAATAGATACCTTTTGTATAATACCATGCCCCATTTATCATTCACGAGTGCGTCTAGCCCCTGCGTAAACGAGTGGCGTTGTTTTGCTCGCGTGCGAAATATAAAAACCTCAGCCACCAGTTAGGGGTCTGAGAAAGGATGAGGCAGGTAAAGACGCAGACACCAGGCAGTTCACTAGGATCTTGTCCGTCGATACTTCCGCACGACATGGCAGACGCGTGGTTTCTCTCGAATTAGGCCGATAGGAACTAGAACGAGGAACTTTATAACAGACCTTTTCTCCTTCATATTTTTTTCGAAGCTTCCTCTCTTTAGCAACAAACTTCAAGTTACTCACTTCACTTCAGCTATAATATCTCCTTGGCCATCATAGTCAGTATCTTTCGACGTATTTCTAACCCATCTCGAAAGATCATCTCTCCTCTACGTTGCTTTTACAAAGGTCTGCGTCCCTCTGCCTTTACTTCGGCTATAACAGCTCTCGTCTCATTCCTAAACCGTAAGAAGATCGAGCAACATGACCTTGACTAGCTTTGTCCTGTTGGCTACGACGGCACTTCTCACAGTGCTGGCCTCGCCTGCTGAGTACGCCAGACAAGAGGCACCGTCGTTGTCGTCGTCGTCATCATCATCATCTCATGTGTCTCCCTCTGTGTCGTCCTCTGCTGCAGTGGCGTCGGCCCCTTCACCGACGAGTGGGCTCGCGCTTCAGGATGCTCCTGCCGGAATTGGAGGCAAAATGTATACTGTGACACTCGTCAATTCACATTCGGTTGCGATCAACACGGTACATGGGACGAACCAGAATGCTTCGCCAGCCTTTTATGACGACAGGGGCTTTATTCCCCAGGGTGGCACGTCAACATACGTATTGCCCACTGCAGTAAGTGAAAGAAATCTTTTATTTTTATTTTTGCATAGACTTTCCGAGACTGGCAAACATCGCTCTCTCACTTACTAATACAAAATACTGTCAATAGTATGGTGGTCGGGTAGATGTGGCACCGACAGGAGTCCCTATAGCAGACCGGACTAGTCTCTTGGAAGGCTGCTTCGACCTCGAAAGTGGTCTCACGGAAGCTCGAATCACGCTGGACGTGAGCTATGTGTAAGCGATATGATTCAATACTCCCCCCCCAAAACACCAAAACCTCGCCGTTCTCTTTAGCTAACCATCAACTCCTTTCTTTCATTCTAGCGACGGATTCACGCTCCCGATCGTCTGCAGGTGCGGTAGCGAGGTGGTGTTGGGCTGCAACCTGGACTTGCTGAAGGTCTGTCCCAAGGAGCTGCTGATCGACCCGGACACGTGCAAGAACCCCTGGCGCGACACCCCTGGTCCGCCTAAGGAGAACTACTTCAAAGACTGCGAGGAAATGGCCTACACGTGGCCGGGCGACGACAAAGCCACACACGATGGCATACCCGGCTGCGAGAGGGAGATCTGGTGCTGCGTCGGAATAGACTGCCCGCCTAACCCCGGGCAGAAGCTCTGTCCTAATAAACGCGGCGGCTATGCGCACCCTTGCAACGAGCCGGAGTGAAGTGAAGCGAAGCCGGAGAAGGGATCGAAAGACTGAAGCTTATGCTCAGTAGTATCAGGTAGCCTTCTTAAGTCTTTCGGCTTCAGCTTCGACTCGCAGGATCTCTTGGGGTCCAGGGTTTGCTTTCGTGCCCTGCGACTCACGTATTGTGCTGTGCGCCTGGCTATTAGTGTGGATAATTTGTCTCACTTCCCTCAGACGATAGTTTGTTTGTATGGAATTCGTTTTATTTTTTCTTCTGCTTATTATGTATAGGCATTGTGGTTAAGTAGGGAGGATATCTTACTCGCTTTTGGATAGATAAAACTCTTGTGTACCTACTAGAGGGATACATAGAAATAATATTCGTTTAATAAGTACCTACACAATGAATTTCAAGTTTGACAGCACGAATTACAGGATAGTGACATGAGTAGGTAGAGGCATATTTCCTCCGTCTTGAAGGTAATTCTAAGTAAGTACTAAGGATCACTGGCTATTGATTTCTGTACTTCGTTACGGCCGAGGACTGAGATACCTAATAACACAATCGTGAGTACCTGCTGGGTACCGACGTACTGATGTGTGGAGAATCCATCCCCAGAGGTACCTTACGTAATATACGTACTTACCTCATATGTGGACTAAACACCCCTTCATTGGATGATCTCATCACAGGTACAGTAGTACATAGGTACTACACCAGATGGATGGCTCTGGCAATGTGACCAAACAGTCCGCATCTCTACTTTCACTTATCTTTTACCTAGGCACTTCGCCATAGAGGTTTCTAACATGTATTAGAACAACGGACTATACAATACACATCCTAAAATCCGATAATGGCGTCCACCTTTACATAGCATTTGCTGACGACGATTATAAACTCCCCGCCCATTCGAAAACCATGGCGCCGTCTTCGTCCATCGTGCCGGCCGACCATTCGCAAACCGGCGAAGCTACTCCGTCTTCGCCTAAGACATCTACATCAACGACACCAGAACCGGAATCCGCAGCGATAACGTCCCTCCCTACATCCGGTCCTCCTCCCGACACACGGCGCTGCTTTGTTTGCCTTGTCGATGAGCCGGAAAGTGCTCTCCCGGTAGACTGGTCTACGCCTTGCGAATGTTCCTTGGAGGGACACCAGGAATGCCTGCTGGCCTGGGTGACCGATCTCGAGGCGCAAGGAAAGGATGTGAAGTGCCCCGTTTGCAAGTCGCCCATCATCGTCACCGAGCGATACGACCTCGCCATCCAACTCAGTAACGCCTTGAACAGCAAGTTTTCGAGATGGTCGCCCAGGATCTTGCTGGGCTTTATCGCCTCGGGCACGCTGATCAGCAGTTCCGTCTACGGCATCAAGGCTATCTCCTGGTTCGCCGGGCCAGAGGCTGCTGTCAAGTTCCTGTTCCAGCCCCAAAACAACCCCCTCTTCCGAATGGCACCACGTCTCCCGGCGAAGCAATCAATCAACTTAAACTTCAACTTATTACACTTTGGCGTACTCCCTCTCATCGCCCCAGCCCTCATCCTCAACCGGCTGAGTGTAGCAGATGTAGTGATGCTTCCTACATCCCTAATCGTATGTTTCATATCCTGCTTTATTGGCTCCTTAAATAAGCTCGAATCGATCTCTGACAGTATAGCGATAGTATGCTACATTGTTTGACTATTCTACCGAATTCCTTGCTTGGCCGCCTTCGCCAGAGCGCGTAATAGGCCTATACCCGGCTCTCAAATCCACATACTTTCACCTTCATAGAGCGATATCCAGTAGGTTGGAGAAATCATGGGCCGCACGGGCTCGCATGGTGAGCGCTGAGCAAGGTCCCCACACGATGCAGGATGTTGCTCCGCAGCCGGAGCCTGCCGCGGCGATGAATATCTTAGACCTCGAGATCGATATTCAGATCGGAGACGCCGGCGACGCAGATGACGATGCGGCAGTGGCAGGAGATAACGCCGGTGTGCCACGAAATAGAACCACGGCCGATCCGATCAACTTCATTGCAGGCGCATTACTCTGGCCGGGCGTTTGTTACGGAGCGGGCGAGCTGCTCCGACGGATATTACCAGCCCGGTTCGTCACTAAACCCCTATCGGGTCCGCCCACAGGCTTGTTACAGGAGCGATGGGGTAGGAGTCTTATCGGAGGCTGTCTTTTCGTCGTCTTGAAGGATGCCTTCTTCCTATATGTGAAGTACAAGAAGATGATGAACCACCCTTACAGACGTATTAAGAACTCGGACAGGCGCAATGTTCGTAATTGAGCACACACGCGTTATACAGCCTATTTTCTTTTTAAATTACTCACTCAACTATTAATGTAACCTACAAAGACAGACAACGGCGCCGGCATTAGAGGCATTGCCTTTGAAGGGCAAGAACGTAACCCCTTTATCATCTGAATAGGCGACAACTACAGCAGCATAGAAGGAGCGTTGCTTTAGCACGGCGGAATTATACTTTGTGAAGTGCATACAGGCGAAAGGGCTTTAAAGTTGTACAAGAGAAACGAGATAATCTGCAGGGCAGAATGTAAACTTGAAGGCCAAGAGCCCTGGGAAGGCCACATCAGGATTCTTGGACTTCCTACTAATGAGGATGGTTCCAGGTAGAAACTAGAACAAAACTGACGCAATTGGCAACGGCGTTGGAATTACTTCAATGTTACAGTGGCTTCTGGAAATGAACTTGAGAGCAAATGTGGATAAATCCTGTATTGAGTACTGCGCCGACTATCCAGTAGGAAGGGATAAGCGTAAATAAAGCTAGGTACTAAGTTAAGAAAGACCCGGAAGACCCCTGAGTGAAAGCTATCGTTAAGTCATTGCATTTCATTCCCGCGTTATTGCCTGCTACCTCGACCCTGTCACTTTGCGACCTATTAGGATATCGCATAGAAGAAGTTAGGTCTATCTGCCTAATCTACTCGAAGCGACCTTCCTGGTAAAAAGTGTTACGCAGGGGCAGGTCGGTATCGAAACCCTTGGATTCCATCATGTGGCGATCGAAGCTCTGGGTAGACATCTGGACTTTCTCGAACAGGGAGCGGTCGAGCACGGGCGCGGCGGGGGGCTGCTGGCCGAGCTCGCGAGCCGACTCGGTCTGGAGGACGTAGTTGTGGTGGGCGAGGCTGGAAGCGATCTGGAAGGCGTTGCGGATCTGTCGGCCGTTCCAGCAGCCGGTGGACCGGGCGTTGTCCTCGAAGTGCTTGGCGGCGAAGTCGATGATCTGGGCCTCCTTGATGAGCAAAGACGGCTCGCCGGTCATCTCGTGGCGCTGGGCCTCGATCTCGCGCAGCTTGGCGATGTTCAGGCGGAAGATGTCGCGCGTCTGCGCCTTGTCGAGCGGCGGGTAGTACAGCGAGATGTGGATGCGCGACTTGAAGGCCTCGTCGATGGTGCCCACGCGGTTCGTCGTCAGGAACAGGAGGCCGTTGTAGTACTCCAGCACGCGCAGGAATACCGACACGAGGGCGTTGCGCTTCATGTCGAGCTTCGACCGCTGCGAGAGGAACACGTCCGCCTCGTCGAGTAGGAGCACGCAGTCCCATAGGTGAGCGAGGCGGAACACGTTGGACAGGGACTGCTCGACCTCGTAGGGAGTCAGGCCGAGGTCGCCACACGTGATGACGAACAAGGGCTTCCTGTACTCCATCGCTACCGCTTCCGCGGTGGCGGTCTTGCCCACGCCAGGGACGCCGTGCAGCAGGACGACCAGGCCGCGGCCCTTGTTCTGGATGAGGTCCTGGCTCGGCCCCTCGGTCGACATGTCCACGTAGCGCCGCTCGAGCGCCTTGCGCTGGAAATGGGACGCCACGAGGCCGCGCACGATGTCCTTGTAATCCTTGAGGATCTTGAGATTCTCGAACACGCCGACCTGTCGACGGATAGGCTTCAAGAAGTTGGTGTTGACGGGGAGGAACCGGCGTTCCCGCAGCGCGTACGCGAACATTCGCTTGGGGAGCAACACCAGGTCCTCATCGCGCAACTCCTGCGCTTTCTTGATGTCCGCCTCGAAGCGTCTCATGCCCTTCAGCCTCCGGCCTAGGAAGGTGTCGACGGAGAGGTTCTCTCGGCGCTGCCACATCTCGATGCCGTCGGCGACCTGCACGATCTCCGTCTGCGCGTAGGCGCGCGACTGCCGCGCGCCGTCGAACCAGTGCTGGATCTTCATGTCGTCGTCGCGCGCTTCGCACAGCAGGCTCTTGATCGCGGTCGGCTGGTGGAAGTTGGGCCGCCAGTCCGGGTTCTTCTGGTACGCCTCGGCCATGTCGACGATGACATCGCTCTCGACGAACTCCGGGTGCCGCATTGGCTCGTGCGCCTCGTCGCGCAGGATCTCCTCCTCGGGCTCGGAGGTGTCGAAGGGCGGGTTGCGCGTCAGCGTCCATGCGTTGTACGACTGGTGGCGGTCGGTCAGGAATTTCTGGAACTGGCGACCCTGGTCCCTGAGTGAGGCGAGGAGCTGTTGGTGATCGTGCCGGTAGCGCACCGGGAAGACCTCCAGAGACTCGATCAGGCGCTCCCCGGCGAACACGGGGATCTCGAACTTGTGCCGCACGGCGCCGTAGTTGTTGCCGTCATGGTCGATGTAGTAGGCAAAGACGTTGAAAGTGTCCTCCTTGTTGTTCTGTTGCATCTCGTCTAGGAAGAACTCCCATCCTCCCGAGGACGGGTATGCTGCCTCGGGGTCGGGAAGCTCGACGCGGTAGATGCGCCACATCTCGTGGTAACGGCCTGCAGTCTCTTCTGCTGCCGGCATGTAGATGAGGTCGCCGACGCGGAATAGATACCACAGGTCATCGAACTTGATGCGATCTGCCGTAGTACCGTCGTAGTGCTTATAGAGAGGCATGATTTCCTTGTCGATAAAGTTCACGTAGCACCGCATGTCTCGCAGCGCCTCAACGCTGTCCATGATTCCGTCGAGGTCTTCGGCATTCGAGTCGACGGATACAAGCGAGGCCGTATCGTCGACGTCGACGTCTTCATCCTTAGGCTCGTCTTGGTCCTTAGATGCAGCATCCTTGTCGTCTACAGCATCGACAAACTCTGCTTCCTCGGCAGGAGGTGTGCCCACATCCGACTTTTCAGGCTCACTCTCGTCCAGATCCTCGACATCAGCCCACTTCTCCTCGAGGGTAGCGAGTATCTCCTTCATCTTAGGCTGGAAGTAGACCAACGATTTGAAGGGACGCACAAAGGTCCTCGGGGTCGACTTCTGCTCCGTGTCATTGAGCAGGGAGGTCAGATGGCCGAGAACAGGCTGTGACTGGATGCGGATGCGCTGGATCTCGGTATCATGTGCTTGTGCGGCCTCAGCCTTCTTGTCTCTACGAGCCCTTTCCTCGTTATCTCGAGCGGTATGCCAATGTGGCTCTTTTTCACCTGTATAGGTGTTCATGTAGCTCTGGCGGATCCTCGCGAGTTCCTCTTTGCGGCGGCTGGCTTGCTCGCGCCGGATCTGACCCTGAAGCGTAGCGCCGCCCACTGCGATTTTCCGAAGTCAGTCATTAAGATATTCCTTTTAGTCGGCCTAAAACCTTGAGAACAATGAGTAGCCTACTGAGAACTTCTATAGCATAGTCCTTCTCCTCGAGACCGTGGAAGCGGTTCTTGAAATTCTCAAAGTTGCACTTCCGAACCTCGGGGATCTTGGGACGCCATTTAGCTTCGGTACGACGCGTGTCGGCGAGAATGTCTTCACGCCGCTCGGCGATTTTCTGAGCAGCCAGGACAGCCGGGTCGTTTCCCTGCGGACGTTGATACCGCGGGGTCGTCGCGTTTCCACGTCGGCGTGGAGTCCCTTTGGTTCTAGCCATGGTGTAGCGACGGGTTTAATGAAGGAAAGGCGATAACCAAGAGAGTAGAAGGGATGAAGTATTTTCGCTCAGCCACTCTACTACGAGTGATGAGTGAGCGAGTGAGAGAGGTGTAGAGGAGTGTTTGGATGTCTTCCTATCCTGATAGAAGACCTCCGGACACGCATGCCTTTATATACATGGTCATATAATATAGACTCTCTCCATCAACAACCGAGTATCATACCATCCACAAAGGCTATTTACTCCGTCCATGCCAGATCCATCGAAGGCGCACCAGGCAGCCTAGAGGCAACCGGACGTACAGCCGTCTAGTCTGGGTTATGCTATACGTTCATTGGTAGCGACGACCTACAGTAGGGCTGAGTCATGCGGCCGAGATCTACTTCCCCGGACTTCAGTCAAAATTCCGAATCCACAATCTCAGGAGCGGTGAGATATGTTACGATCCTAAACGCCATTTGAGCCAATCATGAATCCGACTACCAGCTTCGTTATCTATAGTGGTACTAGATTTAGGCAGCTCCTCAGCCCAGACATGCGCCTCATTGGGATATCGCATGCCGCTCTAAGAGGAAGCTTAGACTTACCCAAGTATATGCATGATTTTGACTCACTACCGTATCCTTGTTTTTGAACTGCCTTGTCAATAGGCAGAAAGGATCTAGACTGGGAACGTGGTGTTACGAGATATTTGCATAGCCACAAGCACCTAATCTAGGTACCTAGTCGATTTACATGGATTATCTAATACGCGTAACTAATTAGGTCTAGCATATCTCCAATATCGACTCGTCCCAAGCAATAACAGTGACCCAGGCGACAACTCGTCGCTGGGCGAGCTAAGTGGACGACTCGCCTGATAACGGCCTCATCATCGAGGGTCCGCCAATAGGCCTCGAAAAGATCTACGACTATGTATGAGCCTGGTGGGCATCATGCTCTTCACCTAGGCGACACTCCACAAACTTGGAAGTGACGGCTATACAAATGTTTGGCTTTGTCGCGACGCGGACAGCGGCGAACCTCGATATGTATGTCGCTGTCAAGATCATCACGGCCGAGGGCTCAACCCTAGCTTGCCCTGAACTATGAGTATTCTGCACACTCACGGCATATGCCATGGAGGCTTGTTATCTCGTGGTACCCCTTGTTGAATTTTCATGGCCTTGAACTAAAACCGACTGCAGATTTCCGGCCTGCTAACATCCTTGCGCGCATCTCCAGCCTTGATGGTCTCAGTGAAGACGAAATATTCAGACTTGTTGGCAAACCGAGACAGACCAGGGCAATCACTACCTCTTGAGAGAAGCATAATTTACCAACAGCCCCTCAGTATCTGGTATGTCCAATAACCTCGGAAGACGTTGCCCACGAGCCCTCTGCCGTGAGCCTTATTACTGAAGAGGCATGCATAATTGGTTTGGGGGATCTTTCGAAATCTCCAACCCACCGCCAGAGCTTGGAACTCCGCAGATCTATTGCGCCTCTGGGTATTTATTAAACAAGCATGTCGGTGCTACATGGTTGTCATCTGTGGGCTCTTGCATATACTATATTGGAGATACGCACCGGCAGACGACTCTTCGATACACCCGACGACGCCCCGACGAATACCTCGGCAAGATAGCTGTGGTACTAGGTAAGCTTCCGGAGCCCTGGTAGTCGAAAACACGGGAAGCAAGGGGTTACTTTTTCGTCGATGAGGTCGGTACAGATGGGAAGGTCGTTGCGGTTAACAGGGAAAGTCAAATGTCAGATAGCGACGATCTTGGCGAAAGAGTATCTGAAAATGGCGTTAAAGACCGGCGCTTGGGGTTTAGCAGAAATCCGAGCTAAGATTTATACGGGAGTCGATAGAGGAAGGTCTGTTCTATGGCTTCAGGTATAAACCCGGGGGGCATCTACAAGGACATACCGAAGCGAAGAGCGATCTTCTCACGGACCTACTTGGGAGTTGCGGATGCCCTAAAACACCAGTAGTTCGAGATGTGAGAGAAGGTATCTTGTTTCCCCTTCCTCCTCGACAATCATCGTATACAGGAGTATATATGCTGCAAATATATATTCCCCAACAAAAACCTCATCAACAAATAACTAGGTGGGATGAGAGGCAATGTCTTTTACTCTTGGAGGTGTTTTAGCAGTGCTGTCTGGCATCAATTCCAGTCCGTCGAGCTGAAAAGAATGCTGTAGCCTGCATACCTAAGTACAGCTGCACATCTACGTGGGCTTATACTTCTGATCAACCTATTTCACTGTAGATTGTGGCTCGTTGCTCAGTTATGCATAAGGGGATATTCAAGAATCAGGTATCTCAAATTGTATGCAGCTTGGGGGCGTAGGCAAATACCTTGTACCTATGTATGTATTTAGAACTAAACTAACAGAACCGGCACTCCGGTAGACTTAAAAAACAGGTTTGAACATGTTTCAGAGGGAAAATAAATCCCTAGCTCGTTTAAGAAGACCCATTCACCTACCTAAGGCATCGCCTAAGAGACAAAACACATCTTTCTGTGAGGTGAAATTCTTTCTCTTCGAAAAGTGCTCGCTACCTCAAGCTGTACTCACCCGATACTGGCTAGCCTTTCACTATGATAGATAAACCTAACCAATATATCTGCTGCTTAGCTATTCACCTAGGCCAGGTATAATGGTTGTAACCTCTCTACCGGCGGATGGGGAATATGACACGATTTCAGATCGGAGTGAAGTTTCATTTCTCTTTCCCGATGTACCTAAACTACCCCGTAGGCCCTACGACTCGTAGTAGGTATGTAGGTGCAGCCAATAGCTACTAGTAGTCGTACATACAAACACTAGTGCAGAGAACCTTAGGTGCCTACCTACCTAGTATGTGTATCATGACGGTATCAAACTGCTAAATAGCGAATTAGATGTATAGCTAAGGAGGTAGTCACATGTTGAATGACATGACGCCAACAAGGCAAAATCCAAATGAGCAACGCTAGAGATGATCCAAAGTACCAGACGGCAACAATGTAAAACGAACGAGAAGATACTGAGACCGATGCGTCAGAGCAGTAATCGTAAGGTGGCTTGGCTGGCTGGTTGGCTTTTGTTCGTGTCTTTTGCTTGGTTTTTCTGCCTTTTCTGCCTCTTCCTACTCTAGCACACAGCTACATCCTGTAAACTCATGGTATGATCATAGCAGCAAGCCACTCATATCAGAGTCAAAGATAACACATACGTCCCCTCTCTCGCTCACGCACATTGCAGAGCCTCGACGGGTGGAGAAACGGGAACAGATCTGTCCGCTATCTGGGTATGTGAACGGTCATACCGCGTATATCGCAAGCCGTGGAAACGTTCCAAAAAATATGTCAAAAAACGAAAGCAGAGACTCAACCCAATCATAAGTTCCATAACCCTTTTGGAATGACCATGGAATAATGAAGGCACTATTGCGGCCTTGTATGTATGTGCTAGAAATTCTCGATATTTGCGGCAGCCAAACGCCTCCCCCTACCGACTCTCGGGGCCTACTGAAATCGGCCTTGCCCGCATGCAATAAAACTGCCGCCCTATGCAATGATGCCAGTTGAATACAATTTCCTTTCCACACGTGTGGAGACAGACGCAGAGAGACACACACAGAGAGAAAGAGTGAAAGATGAGAGAAGTGGGAAGGGGGGAGAGAGGTAGAAAGGGGAGACAGGCCCAGAGAGGAATGAAGACCTCTTTTTAGTTCAAATCGATGATGAGCATGTAGTTTGTCGACCCCCAGTATTGTGCATCACAGATCGAACTGCTGGAAGGGCTCCTCCGTCTGGTGGCCGGTCTTGACGATGCCACTCATCCGGTTCTCCCTACGAGGGTCAATGTCCTCAAGATCGTCCCAGTCGTTATCTTGGCGATCCGTGCCACTCTGCTCATCATTGTCGCTCATCTCATCGTCAAACCGTCCCTTCATATGGTCGTCTAGAGCGCTTTCGTCGACGTAGGTAAAGCCCTTGAAGTTGGCTTGAGTGGTAGGCGACAGCGGTGTGGAGGCTGCGTAACCGGCCGCCAATTGCTGGGCTCGCTCGTTCAACGAACCGTTCGTGTTAAGAGCGTTCGTGAACTCAGGGTCGAAATAAGAAACGTCTGTCTCTGACTTCAGTTTTGGCTTGAAGGGAGGAGTAATGAGCTTCTTCGACAGCGATTCCCAATCGACGTCTGTAAAAAAGGGGTGTCGTTTTAATTCTTCTGCGTCATCCACTGCGCCCAGCCGGTGTTTCGGGTTCCGATTTAGCAGCCCTTTCACAAAATTTCTGCCCTCCTGAGATAAAGTATCCCGCGGAAAGCGAACCTTGCCGAACGCGATGTTCTTGTACATTTGCTGCGTATCCTCCGCATAAAATGGGCTCCAGCCGCAGCACATTTCAAACACCAGGACGCCTAGAGACCAGAAATCCACCATTTTTGTGTAGCCCGACTCGTCCAAGAGTACTTCAGGTGCCAGATATTCCGTTGTCCCGCAGAACGTGTTCGTCGTGTCATTCTTTGTCAAATTCGCTTTAGACAGTCCAAAGTCGCACAAGGCTATGTGGCCATTGGCATCGAGAAGGATATTTTCGGGTTTTAGGTCGCGGTACACAATGTCGTTGTGATGAAGGTGTTGGATAGCAAGGATGAGTTCGGCAATGTAGAACTTGGCACGCTTCTCGTCAAAACGTCCTTCTTTCTGCAAATGCCAGAAGAGTTCGCCACCGGACATGTAGTCTGTAACTAGAAAGAGATCGTTTTGAGTCTGGAACGAAAATTTCAAGCCGACGATGAAAGGTGACTCCGATGTAGCAGTCCGCACAAGGATATTTCGCTCCCCAACTGTATGTGCCACCTCCTTTTTCTGTACTATAACCTTCTTGGACAGGACTTTCATGGCATAGATACGGCTAGTATCCTTCTTTCGTACCTGGTAGACCTGACCGAATGTGCCTTTGCCAATTAGTCGCAGAATCTGGAAGTCGTCCGGCCCATAATGTTTCTTTTCCGTGCTTTGGTAGATTGCCTCGACGTAGATTTCACCAGTAGGTTCTTTGTCAACAGTCGTATCTGCATTGCCTCTTAGAGGAAACCAGCCTCGTACAGGATCGTCTTTTCCAGGGACTATTGCTTGGAAGTCGACGTGACCGAGAAATTCCTCTCCGGTGGAGCTATGATCATATACCGATATATCAACGAGCATATCTGAGTCGACAACATCACTGGGCAAAGTCAGCCAATGCACACCTACAGAGGAGAGAACAAAAACCTACAAAACCGCCTCAGCATCCCATTTCGGACTCGTGAAGGATCTCCGTGTCCGGTTGCGAAAGGTAGTGTAGTCCGAAGTACTGGTATTGCTACTTTGTCGACTTCTCATTGGGATTGCCATAGGCCGGCCTGAGTCACTTCCCTGGCGGGATATTGGTATTCCACCCATTAGGGTGCCCGTCGCCGGGGGTGTCACTTCCTCTTCATCTTCGAACGTTCTCGGCCCAGGCGAAATGAGCTCGCTCCGCTGGAAAACGGCCACAACATACGGATCCCTGCTCTTCCGTAGCCCGCGCCCCTCTCGAATCTTGATCGTGAGCTTGCCCTTTTGGGGGGGTGCTTGAACACCCCCACTTCGAGAAATAGAGGAGCTTTGCCGGCCCTCAGATTCTGTGCCGTTTCGGCTGTTTTGTGACAACGATCGGTCTTCAGCGGGCGACGGCTGGGCGACGGAAAGTGCTCGCGTGGGAGTCGACGGGCCGCTCTTTGTCGAGGCATTAAGTGTTAGCTTTCTTAGTCTGTCAACCGCAGCGGACTCATCAGAGGGAGGTGTGACACGGTCGGCCGTGGGGGCCTCAGGACCCAAGGGAGAGCTAGATGTAGTAGGTGCAGCAACGGAGTCACTCGAACTGGGAACGCAAGTCACAGGAATGCTGCCGGTGGTAACAATGCTAGTGACGGGTGAAGCTAAAGTGGGCCTTCGAATCTTATGGGATAAAGCATCCGAAGGACTCTTTGCAGGCATACTCATAGAGGGTCGAGTCGGCGAAGATATTGAAGCCTCTTGGCCTAAATCGGCACTGGCATCGCTCGACTTCTGACCTCTCTCTGAGGGCGTTTTCGAGCATGGGGGAGTGGGATAGGGGTTGAAGAAGGACGCCGCCTGTTGCAAAGGCTGTGCTCGTTCCGAAAGCTCTACCATCTCATGTGGAAGGAGAGGCGAGGCTACAGGTTCGCTGCCCTTGATTCGGTCCATGTCCATTGTAGATAATTGTCCTGGCTTTTCTTCTGTTTCCTTCTCTTCCTGAAGCGAGGTAGGATAGGGCGTCTCAGTGTCTCGTGCTTGGGTGGAAGGGCGAACGCAAGGGAAAGGCAAAGCGGAAGGGGTGAAACGAACCTGGCCGAAGTAGCTCATGATACCTGGCAGTCGCTTGTCTTTAAGGTCCGGTTGGGGCGTCGCAATTCCGGATCTCGGGGTATCGTAGCCAATCTGGTCCCCCTCATCATCTGTTGGTGAAACCCTGCGCAGCTGATTGTTAATCTCAGCCATGGTGGCAATAGCGACGAACGATTCGGCGTGGTTCTAGAATGGGACGACGGGTGGGAAGAAAAATGCAGAAAAAATAAAGAAAAAGAAAAATGCGAAATAATCAGCAATAAGGAGGGGCACGTTAAAAGGGCAGGTATAACGGCAGTGTCATGTTTCGGCCGTCAAATAGAACTTTGGATGACGAGAGATGGACATTGCAGAATAGGTCATATCCCAGCGGTGCGGCGCGTTTAGACAGATGAACATTTGCGATCAAAGTGCGAAACACAAACAGACGCATCCGCAAGCTTTCGGGACATTGATGAAAGTTGGGGGAGAAGCCAGAAATTTCACAAGCGAGCGATTATTTCTTCCGCGGGCCCCCATGCTCCTTCATCAAGGGACCCGGTAGCACCCACGGCACCCATGGCGCAACCACGCCGCCATGTGGTGCGGAGGGAGTGTTGGTGGGGCACAAAAGGGTACTTTTTTTTGGAGCTGTTTTGGGAACTGCTATCGATCAACCCGAGGGTGGGGGGGTTGCAAAATGAATCCAGCCCATTGGGCTGCTTTTCGGTCCGGGTTTTGGCGAGTCAGGCCGCGAGCTCGATATGTAGCTGCCGAATTGGCATTTTTGCCCTACGGCAAGTAGGAGTAGTACGCCGAGCCATGTCTGACCAGCCTCTGACCAGTACAGTAAGGTAGGTAGAGTAACGGTACCGCTCACCGTCTAGCAATCGGTGGCCAGGTCACTCATGTGAATAATATGGACTCATTTCGAGTTACGGACAAACGGCAGACAAGGCCAGATTCGATTTGGCCGTTGGGTCAAGAATGCATCGTCATGACTTGAAGTTATCACCAGGCCAAGGATACGCTAAGCAGGGAAGTTGTCGGTTGGCAGGCACTGACGAAGCCGAAGTAGGAAAGGAGGGGGCAGCACTATGCACTGAGAGGGATCTATGGTGCCCGAGAACAGTATGCGGGTATGTTGCTGGGCCAGTTGGTGGTGGCAAGCCGGTAAACGCCGCCCTGGAGCCTGGCTTGACTCTCGTTTCGATTCATCGTTGACTCGTAGTGACTAAGCCCAAACGACGGCCAAAACTAGAAGAGTAGAAATCGTGGGGATATCTGCGTAGGGCAGCATGGAGGCGGCTTCCTTTTCTCGGTAATTAAGGACCTAACGGGCAAGAGGACCGCTCTCCCTCGCTTGCATGTCTCAAGCGTTGTGCAAGCCAGATAAAAACAATCCAAGGTTTCCAAGGTTACAAGCAAGGGATACCGGGGTTTTATCGATGGCCGAGGTGGTTGAGTATAATGGCTAAACGGAAAAGACACGAAGAGCTCCTAGTGTAGGTACGCTTGTGCCTGTGCCTGTGCCTGTGCCTGTGCCTGTGCCTGTGCGCGTAACGCGAATGGGAATGTAACGCTCTAGATCGAGGCGATGGGCGCACAGACATGAGTGCAAAATAGCATTTCAAGTGTGTAACGAAGAGTGGCAGGCCAAGATGCAAGGCAAGTCAAGATGCAACAGCACTGAACAGTATTGAGGTGCAAAGGGAATCTGGATGAACGCAGTGTCTGGCAGCGCTTGCCAACGTTTGCCGTGTTTGCAATGTCTTCAAGTGCATGATAGAGGGGTGAAGAGAACTTGAAGTAGAATCTGCTAACTTACTTTGACATCATGGCTTGTGTTGCACGCTTCAAAAGGTCGAAGCCGCCCTCTGAAGTCGCCATGGTCAGTTAGGTATAACTTCGAGATATTCGACGCACGCCAGAGCGGCGACTTGGGAGAATGCCAGAGGTGCAAGTTAGTTATGTCTATTTCCTTTTTACTGTCGAATTTATCGGAAATATTGACGGTCCCTTGTGAGGGTAGTTAAGGTATGTAAGTAGAGGAACGTGGATTGAATTTTGTTTGGCGGAGAAGATCGGATGGACAGGTGGTGGGGGGAAAGCGAAGCTGGGAGGTTAAAAGTCGCCGCTGGTAGCAATAGTGGTGGTGGTTAGGTACGTATACCGTGGCTCGTTAGGCAGGTTAGTACCTAAACTAGGTAGGGAGATTAAGAAGGTATCTACCTAGCCAGGCTAACCTAGGTAGTCAGCCTACCTCAAATATTAGTGGTGAGATGCCGGAATGCCAGGAAGGGTAGGAGGGGTAGGGTGAGGTACCTACAAAGGTACCTACGTTATGTACATGTATTCTAGGGGTCAAATGCAGGCAGAGGAAGATGTAGGCACATAGGCATGTAGGTCGGTACCGTAAGGGTTCCTGGATAGGCACCTGTTGTTATTATAGTAGTGACATCGGCCAGTTCCAAGGTTCTTGCAGGTGAAGGTGGATTAGTGCCCTTGTTTTATTAGTATCAACTGGAGCGCGATTGGAATGCTGAGGACTAGCTCGTTGTGCGCAAGTTTGATGTTACACAACAAGCAACCAATGTAGATGCTTTTCCCCAAACTCACAGGAGCTGGAAAAGCCAATAACAAGATCAGACCGGGCACTTTATGCACCCTAAGAGAGGAGTCCAAAGGTGCCGGTGTGCTAATGGTATGTAGGCTAGGTAGGTACCTACTAGCTATTTGCAAATTCCTATCATGCTGTCGTGTGATGATAAATTGGTGAACTGCTCGGTGCCTACCTTAAAACACTGCATGCTGGACGCGTGTAGGTTGATCTAATAGGTTGTAGATGAGGAAAATGTCGCGGATACATGGAAGTATGTCTTCTTCACATATGCCTACCTAGTACCAGGGAGGTAGGTAGTTACAAAGAAGAGTGTGGTCCCTGGGTGCTTCTTGGACTCAAGTCACCTTCTTGTGACCTACAGTGCCCGCACATCTAAAAGCCAGCTACCTCTTAACCTGCCGGTGACGAGCATGCTAGTTTGCACTATTACCAAGCACTCTCCCATACTCAGCTATAAAAAGAGAACACATACAATCGTAAATGTAAAGTAGCATCTTTGCAGATTTGTACACAGAATATATCTAAATTAATAAGCAGTTTCAATTACTAGATATATAGGTAAGTACGCTGTACAGCACACAGGGTTGGTCAACGTCTTCTTTTACTCCTACTGGGCAACGTAGGTGGGGTAGTTAAGGTATGTACATAGTACGGTACAGGTTGGCAGGGTTGCGCCCCTTATTAGCAATTCGTCACTGCCTCTGTCTAGATGCCTACTAGGCTACCTGTGAGGGGTAGCAGCCGATCATCTAGCTGGTAGGACGTTTGGCTAACGATGCACGAGCTGTTGGTTATGTTGGTTGGCACTTGACGTTTCGGAAAATGGGGCTCTCTCGAATTGGAAAACAGAAATCGTATCATATTTTCCACGCTGACGTCCTATTGCCCGACCAAGGGAGCCAACAACACAAGCAGGTACCTAGGTTAGGTAGTATATCTATGAGTTGGTTTCCGGTCCCGGACCTCACCTGGCAGCCTGGCCAGGTCACTGTGTGACACTTCAAGATTCTAATTGCCATAGGTAGTTAAATTACCCAAGATACAACCAACTGTCGGTAGGTGACCGTCTTTTGTAGTATTATAGGCACTCGAACTGTCCGTCATCAAACACGTAGGTTAGTGGAGATTAGGCGTAATAGATTCGAAAGATAGGAAAACAACCAATTTAGATGCTAGATAGGAGAAAGACCGGACAAGCAGGACTTCTACGAACCGGCGGACACAGTCAGCTCTAGACCGACACTCTCCTATCTAAGCTCTGAAGTTGGCCACGTCCTAGAGGATCCGATGCAGACGATATCATCGCGCATATCGGTGCCAATGGGTCACACAGGGGTCAGACGGAATATGTAGGTAGGTGGTGCTCAAAAACAGGATGCTTGATGTCTAGTACTATATATGGTACGCTTGTTTGGGGTCACTCGATCCTGATGTGTCTTATTGTCGTATGGACATGCATTAGGTACGCGTTGAGACCTCAGATATGAAAAGGAGGCTGACCGCAAGAATATCTATAGGCGGGTATACTATTTCTACTGGGTAGGGTTACGGTGAGAGCTTGGGACATGCACCGATGATGTGATAGTTATTGTCTATCACATATAAAGGTAGTTTTGCCGCTATCAAGCTGTCTCTCGCAGGAGGCTAAGTCGATAATGTGCTAGGTTAGGTAATGTAGCCTAATAGGTATCTCGCTCTGTACCGCATACCTACTAATACTTACGAAACACAAAACACCAACACGGGTAGGATTCACTTCCAATACCGGATATTACCGCCGACTCAGAATTAACGAGTTTCATGCTGACAGTTCAGCTGGATATAAGGAATGCCATAAACCAGACAAGAAGCCATAGACCGGATGCCGGAGTTTAAGCGAGTTTGTGAGCATCGCCAAAACTAAGCTCACCGTCCAGGTGCTGGATACTAAAACCAAAAAACCAAAAAAAAAAAAGCAAGATAGAAAGGAACTTACACATTGTCATAAGTATTTTAAGCCTAGCATCCCAACTCTGTATGACGTGGTAGCCCGTAACTCTACAATATTTCAGCTGGCACAAGCACTCAGCTGAGATTGGAAATCGAAGCTAAGGCGAGGAGACCATTCGGGAAAGAGAGAGCGACCCCAGGCTTTATATTGGTGATAGTGTCTCGCTGTTGGCGGCATCCTTACATACTGCTAATTCGTGTATGGTGAGAATACGCCTTAGTCTAATAGGTAAGTTAGGTTTAAGCTGAATGTACCTGGTACTTACATAGTAGGATATACTATGAACCAGCAAGCGTTAGACTGAGAGACAATTGCGCCAAAAGCGAATAGTTATTGGTGCCGCACCTGACACGATTGCCGAACCACTATCACATGTTGTCTGATGATGAATTTGTAAAAGAGATATAGAATACGTTCACGTTGAACAGGATACGGGAGGGACGGGATCGTATCTGTAGTGGCACAGTTACCTAAATCGGTATTATTAGAAACTAATAACCCGCCTCCCTACCTCTGTAGGTATCTCCTTGCCTGCCCACTTACGCTGGACGATACCCAGGTAGTGAGTCGTAACAGACGACAACAGCGCCGCTATGCCTGCCCGCCACTACCTACTTGATACTTACCCCATTAGCGTACTTACTTTTCTCCGCTACTGTACTGTGCAGGTCGTCTACGTAATACAGTAACTCCTCGACAAGAGGGCATCCCCTCCAAGCGGGCCTCTTATCTTCGGACAGGCAGGTTTTAGGAAATGTTAACAATAAAAGGGCGAAACAAGAAGCCGCCACCTCAGCTGGGGCAAAACTGAGTAGGCGACCAAGTGCTACCCATACGATAGACAGGCGAAGCTTCGAAAAGACATGCGAAGCAACAATAATTATTATTATTATAATATATCCTCATGTTGGCCAATCCAAACAGAAAGAAAAGTTATATCATTATTATTGAGATGCAAATATTACGACCCCCAACTCATCGATCGACGAGACGTTATTAATCAGCTTAAGCCCACCGCCCTTTTAGCTGCCACACTAATATATACCTCCTCCTCCTCCGTCCAGTTGGCTATCGGTATAAGTATATACAATCTATACCAATAGCCAGAAAGTACGTTTATAGCACCCTTGGCTATACAGACTGCGTCACGCAAACAGCACAAACAATATTTGTTTCTAGCGACAGTGGTACCTTAAGGTATTGTTACTACTATGCGGATGCAGGATACATACCTACGAGAATTCGAGCTCTACACGTTACCTACCTATACATAGGTATACCTATAATAATAACTCCGAGTGCGAGAATCCGGCTCTGTGGGCTGCCAAGGTTATACCGTAGTATGCAAACTTCGGATCTGGCATTCTGCATTCCTTTCTCTTTATTTAACCTCGGAAATCGAGTCCTAGCTAGGTAGTAGTTCGGCACACCCAAAAAAAGAAAGCAAACCATAGATAGGTACCCATCTACCTACTCACTATCGGCTGCCTACATTACCATCTCAACCACTACGTAACCAGACTTGCAAGACATGTCGTGATATACGGTGACATAGGTAGGTACAGCATTACATATGTCTCGGTATGTAGCCGTGTCGGCTTGCCCGCAGTTCGCTTCTACTACCTTTTCTCACAGCCTGTGGTCCCAAACAAATAGAAAGCATAGTTAGTTACCCGGTAACTTACATCAGTTGGTGACATGCATCTCTTTGCATGTGTTGTAACCAAGCGGGCGTCATGCACCTACCTTCAGGTTTGCCGGCGGCGATAAAAGGTGGCGGTTAAGGTGGCAGCAGCCACTCGCTCTCGAGCTACCTGAGCTACCTGCCTAGGTAGGTAGGTAGGTGGTCTTCATGCCATTATCTTGGTAGGGAGCACACCGGCTGGCTGCCTGTCCAACTGACCATAACTTGCTCTCGGTCTGATAGCCATGCATACATATACACCCACGGCCTCGAGGATCACATACCCGACCGCCCAAATACCCTGGTCAAGAGGTGTTACAGCGTGTAGGCTGTATGCTACAGGTCAGTTACAGTCGTGGCACTGAGTCGAGATGTTCAGCCTCTTCGGGAATATTCCGCCGCGCGGAAATACAGGGGACCTACATTATTTCTATCCAGCAATACTAGAGTATACGTGTAGAGTCGGTATGTAAATTCAAAAACGCCCCGGTACCAATTCGGCCAACGCAGCATTCTCCATCTCCATATGGTGTGTTAGTAAGTGGCTACAGTATGTACATGATACTTACATAACATCTACACGGTAGTAACCCTTGTCGCCATGTGGTCGTGGCACACACACATATCACAGTCCAGCTCATTTGGGCGATGTGGCGCTTCCCGTGCTGACGCCAATAACTAGTACGTACTTGGATATGTACATGCCCCAAGCCTGTAGGATCACCCTTTCAAATAACTTGGTAAGTAGCTAAAAGTATGTTGCCGCATCGCGCAAGAGACTTTCTACATACTTACTTATATATATACAGTAGAGCATCTCGCCAAAAGGTTATTTATATATCTAACCATGCCCAATGCCTGACTCCTATAGCTACGACTTCGATACAACTTTTACTTTACAGCTCAGCCAGAACCCAGCATCTTGATCCTCTCCTCCAACATAAGTGGCACCACAACACTTACTTAGCTACTCCTGACAAAACGTCAGCCCTGTACGCTGTAGGCACCTGAGGAGCTTAAGTACACCAGCCTGCTTATCAGTCAAAATAGACGTCTCCAAGGACCCAGAGTGGACTGAGTCTGGACTAAACAGTAAAAAATTTCATGAAACGTTTTCGGCCTCCGATGAAAATAAAAATTAAAAAAAGAATAAGAATAAAAAGAAGAGGTTTTGATCGGTCCCGCTGGCTAAACATGACATGACAAAACTTTACATGACCCTGCCTCCTTAATGTACATATCAACTATCAGCTTTTTATTTAAGCTTCTTTTACTTTCGAAGACCGAAACCTGGTATCTGAGCGAGCTGGCTGGCTGGCTGGCGGGCGGGTGGGCGAGACGAGCGAGCTTAATTCGTAAGAGAAGAGAATTGCGTGGCCCCCAATCCGCCGCCAACTCTGTATTTCGTAAGCTTTTTAACATTCCATTGTACATAATAGGGTGCGAAAAGCGTCGCAACCGGGCCGAATGAAGCAAGCCTCCTATTTACTCCCTATACAGATTACCTTACTACCGTAATCCCCCCCAAAATAAGAGGATTATTATATCCCATTGAATCTTACACGTAAGGCTTCTAGAACCCGATTGAGGTCAAGGTAGATAGATAGATGTAACATACTAATCTTAGAAATGCGAACGAGCGATATCACCGTTTCACAATATTAGTATCCCAGCTACCAGGCATGTAGCCGGCAAGCAAAAGCACCTTGCGCAAACACTCCCCGAAGTACAGCATAATAATCACTGTGAGGCACTACGTGATTCTTAATCAAACGAAATAGTAGACTAGGAGCGGCCATGCTTCTTTAACAGTCTTCTATAGAAAGCTGTTACCTACAGACATGCCATAGGTACTTTAGGCAGGTCGAGGTAACCAACGGCAAGTGAGAAGCACACCCTTCGTTCACTGCCACCGATCATCCCCCTTAGTAACCCTATATCATCGGCCGCGTCGGTTTATCATGAGCTATGATCGATGCTTCCGTGTTAGATAGAGACACCTCCAGTTAGGACATCTTCCTTCCCTCTTCTCTCATCTCTCCTTTCCAGAAATGGCTGTGTGCCATTACAGTAATAAGCCACAACCCAATACCTTGAGCATTCCCATCCCATCTTATATAAAACAAAGAATAACCGAATCCGAGCTCAGCCATCTATGTACTACCTAACCCCTACGTAATCCCCTAATCGTGTTAGACAGGCATTCCGTACGACATATGGTCATCCAGGGTCAAGTAGCTAAACCAGAGACCGGCACAATCTACCGCGGCGGCAAAGTCTCAAAATCCGTCGCGCCCTCAACAGGCGCCACCCAGTCAGCCCTGCCGCGGCAGAAGTACTCGTTGCTGGGCTTAAACAGCGTCTTATCGCCGTCGAAGATCCCCACGGGCATAGCCACAGCGTCTGGCGTGTTGGTCCTCTGCCCGCTCAAGGGGCTGCCGCACCGCGAGCAGAAGCGCCGAAGCAGCAGGTTGCCGGACTCGGGGGTCCTGTCCTCGTAAGTCTTTATGAGTTCGGGTTCCGATTCTGTGAATGTGATTTGCTGTTTTTTTTTTATTTGGTTTATAAGTTAGTCGGTATGAATAACAAGAAAGGAGGAGGAAGGGAAATTGTGAATATTGTTTAAAATATATATATATTGTAGGAGGGGAATGAAACAGAACAGGATGAAATGTATGTTTTAATCACTACAACGCACGCACCTCGATCTTGAAGAACCCAATGGACGCGAAGACATTGCCGGAGAATTTCTGGCACGACGTGCAATGGCACAGGTTCGTCGACACTGGCTCGCCCTGTAAGGTGACCTTGACGCCGCCGCAGAGGCAGGAGCCGGTCCTAGTTATTGTTGTTGTTGCCGTCGACATGATGGACTAGACACTCAACCTAACCTGAGATATCGAAGGCTCGGAGATTGTTTGGCTTGGGTGTGCAGGGCAGTAGGTGAAGTGGTAGTAACGGTGGAGAATCTAACAATGCAGCAAAAGTAATACTGAGTGAAGAGACAGGTTAAATATACAACCGGCGTCCCTAGCATGTATCTATGTATGTGGACCTGAGGGCCAGTGATTCTTGCTATTAATATATCTTGCCGTATCTTCAAGGTTGTCTTCTCCGTTGCTGCCCGGATGTTCGGTTTGCTCGACCGATTGATTGGCTAGCTGGCCTATGCTACCTATTCTGTTTGAGTGAGTTTAGTTGCCTAGTTAGTACTCCACGCCTAACTCCATTCAACTCAACAGTCAACTCAACTCAACTCAACTCACTTTGGTGAAGACCCCTGGTAAGCAACCCAACAATTGAGTTTTCAAAGAATCAAACCGTCTATCTAGTAGGTTGAGTAGGTGTCATACGATCCTTCACGAACCATGTCATCGCAATGAATCCAAGAATACATACATGCATACAGTTATACAGTACTTGTGTTTACTAGCATCAGTGACTCATGGGACAGCCGGCGGATACAACTAAAGTGAGTATGCAACTATGTACGTACAGTATCTATCTACCTACTTACCCAGCTAGCTAGTTAGGTGATAAGGTAAAGCGGAAATGATCGGTGCGTGTCTGATTAATTCATTTGGCCAGACTTTCATCCTGACTTCTACTAATCGTGTGTCATGATTATGAAAGCAAGGCAAGCAAGCAAGCACCGAAGGCGATCGGACATCAAGCTTAATTTTCCCGCTGATTTGGTAATGATGATACGTACCGCAGTTCAACATCCTTTCTATCTCACGGTGCATGTAATGGGAAATTAACCTGTGAAGCTCGGAAGAGCTTTTCTCCTCGATAGTTAAAAGTTTCGTTCATAAGTCGAAAGAACAAGAGAGACTGAGGACCAGCTGGATAGTCTTCTCCTACGTAGGTATATTGGCTGTAGTAAAGGTAGCTGGTAACTATCACTCGTAGAATAAAAAGTATCAAACGCTATAAATCAATTTATTGTCGTCCATTCATTATCATGAAAAATTCACTATCTGCCCTAACTCCGTGTCCTGTCTTCAAGAACCGGACCAAGGGTATCTGAAAAGAGCCTTTGAAAAAACAATCTGTGTCTGTGTCCTATACCCTTCGTGTGTGTTCCATCTCTCTCTCTGTGTGTGAAATATTTTGCAAATGAGATGTAGCAGATGGAAAAAAAGCCGTAGAGAAAGAAAAGAAAAGATCAAATCGCAATATCAAATCAACATTCCTCTTTCCGCAGCTCGGTCGAGGTTGTCCATCGCAAATCAGGGGTGCTTAACCTGATTTACAGATCAATTCCGGTTCAACTGCTAGCAGCAGGAACAGATGGCATGTGTACCTATGTCGGGCAATCAAGCAGTAGAAAGAGCCGAAACTTTCGTTTGTTTCTTCTTCCACTTTCTTCGCGCTCAACTTCTCAACTAACTCGTCATGTAAGACAACCAACGTCTCATGAAAGCGAGGTTGGTTCGTCGCATCTCGGGTTCTTCGCGCTCAATGGTGGCGATCTCTTCGTCATATTCCTCCTGGGTGCTCAGGTGATACCAATCTCTGACCCGGTAGGGGTCGTTGTTATTGTCGTTGGAGGAGAAATCCGAATCTGATCCCGAGCCCGAACTTGAACCTGAGTCGGACGTCAAATCTGGATCAGCGGCTCCTAAATCCGAATCGGAGGTAGAGCCTGTGCTCTCGCCGTCAGAGAATTCGTCCACATCGATATCATCGTCGGCGTCGACAGCTCCGTCGCCACCATGTCCTCTGCGTCGAGCGGCTGCGCGAGTCTGTGCTCGCCACTCTACATCGCCGGTAGTGGCATCGGCTGTAGTGGCGGTAGCAGCAGTACTAGTAGCGGTAGCAATCTTTCTTTTCTTGTAGCTACGCTTCCGGGCTGGTCTATTCGTAGTCAGGTGTTAGGGATTGCCTGATACAACAATATATAAAGTAGAGGTTTTTTTTTCATATAGGGGCACGGGAGGAAGGGAAAACGAGAGAAAACTCAGGGGCACTTACTCATTCTCATCGATATCATCGCTCTTGTACCGGTACTCGTCATCGTCGGTATTACGCTTCCGCTTGTTCAATCTGCGCTTTCCCTTCTTCTTTTTCTTGGAGCCGCGTGGGCGACCACGGCCGCGAGCAACAGGTATCTGACCAATTTCCATCGGAGTAGTAGGAGCGACGGCAGGAGCAGGAGCAGCAATGCTGGGACCAGTTTCGACCTTCACTTTGGTCGTTGTGTTCTTTATCTTCTTATCCTCTCCATTGTTGAGATCATCCTCACCGTCTGAGTCTTCTTCATCGCTCGATTCAATGTTGACGAACAAGAGCTCCGTCATGTCCATGTCCTCATATCTGACACCGGCATTCCGCTGAGCCGTCATGAAACGGTTCCTGCGCTCTCTGAAGTCCGCAACGCGAGCCCGGTGGCCCGCTCGCGCATTGAGGATGACGCGGAGATCCTCCTCATTCTCGATGGCTTCGTCGCCAATATTAGGCTGCCATATTTCGGTGCTTCGACGAGGATCTGTAGTTGGATCATAATTGTCGTCGTCGTAGGGGCTGTATCCGTCGTAGAGCTCCCATCGGACGAAGTCCGAATATCTGTCATAATCACGGCGGTCGTAAAATGGGTGGCGTGCCGAGGCTGATGGAGTTGAGGCGGTAAGTAACTTTCTCTTACGAGATGATTTCGAGCTACAGGAGTAGGTAGGGAGGTAGATGGTAGGTATGTAGGTACTTACTAAACTCGTCATTGGAAGGCCACAAGCTGTGAGCAAAGGCTGTGAAACGAGCGCGCTGTTGCTCCCGGTTGGCGGCGCTGTAGATCCAGCTGCGGACCTCACTCATCGGCCGAGGGGCAAGTCTATCAATCGTATCTGGCTCGTCGCCGCTCATCTCTTCCGGGGTATCCTCCTGAGCCTGCTCCTGCTCCTGCTCCTCCGAGCGTAGTTGCTCAGCATAGATAAGCTTAGGGTCAGTCCTAAGACCGACGGACAAATTTTCGTATGTCAAAGAGATACCAGAATCGCCTTCGACATCAGTGCCGTCCATGTTGATGTGTGTTGACGTCAGCGAAGGCTCTTGGGCAGGTTCGTCGAACTTGACCCGCTTGGAAGGGCGCTCTTCATCCATTGTGGCTACTGAATGTAGTCAGTTTTAAAATTCAAAAAATGACAGTTATTCGACGATGTAACTGATACAAAAAAATTTGGGAATGGCAAACAGAAATGGGGAGTGGGGAATGGGAAGTAGGGGCCACTGTACCTTAGTCAACCCGACCTTGAATGTAAGGCAGGTACTTTAGTAATTTCTAGTGGCTACTCAATGTAGGATGCACGTAATTCCTGACTGACGTTTGTGAGGATGTTGTTCTGGAGTTGGCGGGTTGTTAGGTACTTACAAGCAGCCGGGTGAACTGCGGGATGGTTAAAGAGACGCTTTCCTGTCCTGGGCAATTCTCTTGACGGTGGATTTTATATGGAAAGGATTTGAGGCCGCTCAGGTGTAGGTTTGGTAGATAAATGTAGGTATCAGTCGACTGGATTGTAGAGGGGAAGTGCTTCTGCAGTGGTGATTGCTAAGATGGGAGATAGGCGTTGATGATATGTAAGCGTGACGAGGTTGGTGAAGAAGAGTATGTCTGGACTACCTCCACAAACTGTGTAAAATAAGGCAGACTCTGAAGGAAAGAGAAAGGGGTCAGGAATCTTGTAGGAAATATTTCATATCAGAATGTGTGGGCGGTGTGTGGGTGCTGATAGTTTTTGGCTGGCAGAAATATCGTGTAAGAAGTTGCACGTACGAGCTGGCTTTTCATTTTGAGGTCGGGAAAGTCATTCAATAGCCCAGTAACCACGAGGTAGGTACTTAAGCCCACGATATCAGGTACATGTCCGCATATCTAGTCTACCTAGGCACTCTTACGCGGGCACTTACGTAGGTGCCTACATGTGTAGATACCTAAGTTATAAATTCACCAACCTCTGTCTTTCGTCCTATCAGGAGGTACCTAGACGTCATGGATTAGATACCGGGTAGGTAGGTATGTAGGTAGGTACGTTAGTTGCCAAAAGCTTCAAGCAAGTAAACTTGGCTAGGTGTCATAGAGGTACCCCTGATACCGAGGTAGGCAGGTAATGTTGATGGTCGCATAAACAATTAATAAGGCGCTTAGTTACAGGTAGGCCAACCGCCTAAAGGCGTACATACGGCCTTTCTAGTAAAGAATGTAGTTCTCAATGCACTGTTGACCTAGATGGGTAGGGCGTGCACGCGTATGAAGTCGTCATATTTCTGGCAAGATATCTGGGAGAAGCATATTTATTTAGCCTTGTCTCATCGAGACACGGGTGTACGTGGCCATATATGGGAAAATCTATTTAGATTATGGAGTTGCGTTTACCACAAGATGAATCTTGAGCCCTAGGTTACGTATCCTTTGTGCTTGTGGCTCACATGTGTTGATGGTAGGTCATGCTAGGCAGGCGTCTAGGTAGGTAGCTAATAAAGATAAAACAACTTCTAATGTTTCTACAGACATTATTATGCATTCCTGACCCAGTAAGTGACAACTCTATGGCTTGGGCACATTAGTGATTTTTCCATATTACGCTCTCGAGCCTACCCCTATTATAGGGGTTCAACAGAAATGGGGAAGTAACACAAAAAGTCCAAGATAATTACTAGGAGAGGAAGTTGGTACGGCTTCGAGAGAAACTAAGGGAGCTATCATGACCCAAAAGTATGTAGATTAACATATGGACATGCATATATTAGAAATCTCTGGTAGTAACACTTTAATGTCGTCAGAGGCAGCTTTTCATATGGAAACCACGCCTACTTACACTCTAATATACCGCGGATCAAGTTTGTCTACATGCCTGATGCTAATTTTCTTCTCTTTTTATAATTTACCTGTGAGGTATATAGAATACGCAAGTTTCATTCATAGCGGGCTTTTATTAGTGTCCTGTAATAAATGTGATATACAGTCTGTAGCCCTAAGCTTTGGCTGTGAACTCCGTGGTTAATACCAAAAAAAAAAAAAAAAAAAAAAAACGAAAGTTTAACGTTATTTCATTGCTTATACTAGTTACCAAATTTTCCAATTTTAAACGTGATACCCGTGTAAGGATAATCTACAGGTATATGCTATATCAAGCTCGAAACGCGAGGCTAAAGCTTAAGGTGTATCTATAATAATAGCGCGGGATAAGGTGTCTAAATATAGGAAAAAATGCTATCCCATACGCACCTCAACATGTAAGCGCTGCGCCTATTTCTCATGAAGGAGACTAGGAGTACGGTGGTGGGGCCTCTGATTCGGTCGGTTGCGTGCTTGACGACTTCGGTGGGTGCTCGCCATTAGCCAACGTCTCAAATATTCTCTGCCGAGCTGTCTGCAGTTCTTCCCTTGCACTCTTCAGCAGATCGGACTGAAGCTTCACCTTCTGCTCCGAGGCTTGAAAGCGTTCCTTTGAGGCTTGCAGCTGGGATCGCAGCGCATTTTCGCAATTCTGGACCTCAGCACGCGAATCCTTGATCTTGTCGTGGAAGTTCATATCCGTGAAGATGTTGTCAAAAAGCATGTCGCTCATGATGCTGCCGCTGGCTATCTTCACGGGTGGCAGGCTCTTCACCACGGGCGAGAAGCGCTGCGCTTGCATTACTAACATTTGGGCCTGAATCACTTCCGTTTCTGCTTTGTGCAGAGCATCACGCTCCATCAAGTCAGCGGCCGAACCGCCACCGAACATATCCCATCGCGAGTAGTCCAGGGCGTCTTCAATGGAGCATAATGATGACTTGATGCGTTTGTGGGCATCTTCTAAGGCACGAAAGACTTGCCGGTCCGTCTCTAGCTGGGTGCTGGCCATATTATAAGCCTTTGTAGTGCTTTCGGCCTTGCGCTCTGCTTCATCTTCCTCTGGAAACGATGGGGTCGGGCCCTGGAAAATGCTAGCATAGAGCCTATCGAGCTCGTTTTGAGCCTCTTTATGCCGGGAACATGCGCTCTCTAGGTCGTTTTGTATTTTAACGGCCTCGTCTTTCATGTGCTCTAGGTTGTCTCGTAGGGTAGTGGCCTGATGTAGCTTTTGAAGAACCTGTGACCTGGGTCAATTCCAGGCCTCTATTGTGAAGATAATCGTAAGTAGGTGGTCATGGGTCATACCTCGTAGTACTCTTGTTCCTCTTTCTCGGCTTTGGCCGCAAATTTCTCCTTGTTGCCGCTAACCTTGTAAGCCCATCGCTTCATGACTGAATCACGGTATTTCGCGTGATCCTTTCCCTCCTTCCACTTCTTATGACCTAAGTCAGAAACGTTCCTCTTTGCTACTCGGATCTGGGCATCAAGGTCAACGATATAGCGGTTTTGCTGCTCAAGCGCCAATACCGCGTGATCTGTCTCGAAGAGAATATCAAGTAGCTGCTTATTCTTAGGCACGGCGCTTCGAAGCTGGTCCGTGATAGTCGACATTGTGGTTATTTGTTTTCAATTGTTCACGTACAATATTGAGTAGACAACGTCGATACAAGATAGTGACGGCGGTACTAGTGCATAAATGATATATGGTGTCTTGAGATAGCTTACTCAAGTAATAGTCTAGTCGTATCAGCGGCCGCATTTAAAGGATGTTACTGTATGTTCATAGAAAAATATTAGAACACAATAACACTGCCACAGAGGGCGCACTTGCCCATGCTGATAACATTCGTCTTGCTAATACTGGACGTCTGATGACCGACGACGTCGAAGGAATGTAGGTATGCCTTGGAGGCTTGGCGTACGACATGTTAGCGGCACAGTAGGACCTTAACGCTTGGTACGATTTCCCAACATACTTGATGACCTGCAACCCGCAATTCATCTACTTGGGCCACACTACACAGAAGGAGTGGGTAATATGGGTCCCTTAACCTTTGCGACAGCCTAACTGTGGCTATGTACGCATGCCGTAGCATCTCGTTAGCATATAGCCTCATAATCGGCCCTTTAATTCTGACTACGTTATTGACCGTGGAACGAACTATGTACAAGGAACAGTTGTAAACTTGGGGGTATCGAATTGTTTACCCTGTAGTTCTCCAACCGTAATTCCCAACTGCTAATATCACGTACCCGCACGGTTGTTTAGTTTCACGACACACATCAAATCAGATACACCGAAGTGGACGACCCCAAGACTGGCAAGTCATCCAGTTCGTTCAAACATCCGACACAGAGGGGCGATGACAAGGGCGGTTGAGGTTGTCACACTCCGGGAAGTTTTGCAATCACAGGTATGAGATCCGAAGCACACAGGTGCCGCGGATTCATAGTTGCTGGCGATACTTGAGCCCAGGACAAAGTGCCCTGGGCACGGATAGAGTCTCATCCCCATTAAGTAGCAAACTCGGTGCCTATCCTGTCTATATTCTCAAGCATTTCCTGCCTTGATTTTTGCAACGAGGTCTAATAATCTCTTCTCCATATCCGCCGTGACCCCCTTCGGATAGTAGCGAGAAGTAGCGTCGCGTCGAGGTAAGAGAGGGTCTTCGTAATTTCCTAGAACACATTTCTTTTATTAGGCACCATATCTTTCTCTCCCGGGTGTTTGCGTTTCCTCTGTGCTATCATCGGTATAAGAGTGGGGTAGGTGCGAGTAAAGCACGGGCAAGCGACAGCACAATACTAAAAGGAAGGAAGGTATGAGATGAACTAAGATGAAGTAGAGAAAGAATAACTCACTTATGTTGAAATGCGCATCTGAGAGCCTGCTCTTAGCGAGCTCCTCCTCCTTGACCGATGTGTTACCGGCCCAGTTCATTCCTTGAGAATCCGGAGTCTGCAGCGCTTCACTAAATGACTGAGTCGGCGTATGAATTGCCGCCCCGGAGAAGCGCGGGGCAAATTGCTGAGATGAGTTTGCAGCGTGTTGTTGCATTGTCGGAGCTATCGAGGGGTTTTTTTTTTTCTCTTTTGCACTGGTAACACTGACAAAAGTAATCGGACTATATCCAGCAACCTGGTTTATTCTTTGATGAGTGAACTGCAAAAATGAGTCTGCGTTGGTTGGTGATATCGAATTGACTTAGAACGTTGGTGTAACTGAAGTATTACGTACTAACGGTACAGATGTACAGCAGTTAGGTATTCTCACTGAGGTAAGAACGATCCACTAACCCGTTACCAACAGCGGAGGGATGATGGACGCTGATTGGATCCCAGTAATAAGGAAGCCGGTAGTTAACCCCGTATCAAATAAAGTACGAGAGCGGATAGGTAGGCATGCTGTCGTCAACTCACAGCTATTTCACCGAAGAAACAAAAAAAAAATATCGGCATAGACTTTCACACTACAGTTCCTCTACGGTTTTGGCTCTTTCATAAATTTCCATGATATACCTCTGCTAGCTTATTATACCTAGTACTTCCCACAGCAGCGCGTTATACAGAGTCGCGCAATACCGTTCAATTAATTGCACTGCACTCGTCGGGATCATGGCGGGCCAAAGGATCAAAATTCCTGACGCCTGGGATGACGATGACTGGGAAACAAACGCCGATCGAGCAGTGGCGACAGCTTCGGAGCCGGAGGAGGAAATCAATACACGAATGACGAAAGCAGAACGTCTAGCGCAACATGCCGAGGCCAATAGGAGAATATGGGAGTCCGCGTGAGCATCCCTACCTCCTTAGAGGAACCAAACCTCCCTTATTTATCCGTTTCCTCTACCTTTGGGCTAAGGAGCGACTTTGACTAACATATCTACTTCGGCAATACAGGGAAACGCCCCCAGAGCCTTTCCATTTCCTAGCGTCGCGTCCAGAACCCCCTCTCATGACCGAATTCAAGCCCGCCGTCACGGTGCTCAGTCGAAAGCCTACGCCCAAGATGATCACGAAACGCGACCCCCTGACCGGGGCCGTATCACAGCTCAGATTAGACGACGGGGATTCCGATGAGGAGAAGAACAAGCCACAGCTCACCGCCGAAGAGGCCCGCGCGAAGCAGCAGCGCGAACGCGAGGAGAAGCAACGACGGTATGAGGAGGTCAGGGCGAAGATCTTCGGCACAGCGCCCCTGGCGTCGGGCTCAGGCAACGCGTCCAATACTTCATCGGGAACATCCACTCCGGGAAACGCCACACCGCCAAGGTCGGCCGAGGGACGTGGCCCGAGGGGGCGCGGACGAGGGCGGGGCGGCGGTGTTGGGGGACACCGGCATCACGATAATCGGTCTGATGGCACTAGTAACCACCGGCCTGGAAGTAGTCAGTCTACACTTAGCAGCCGGGAGTTGTACGATCCCAACTATTCGCCAAGGCCAGCATCGTATATGGAAAGAAGAGGCGGTGGAACGCCTGTCACAGGACGATCTACGCCGCGAGATGAAGATCAAGTTATTCGATCGCCTAGGGGTCCTGAATCGAACAGCAGGGGTTTCGCTAGGCGCGGCGCCAAAGCTCCTTGAATTTGATGATTTATGGTCTATCTCATGAGCGGCAAGGCTGCTACCAACCACCGCCAATCTTGCTGGCAAGCTGAACAACCCGTTCGGTGTCGCTCGGTTTACTTTTGCCCACATCACTGACCACCTCTCGGTAACTGGTTGAGACCAGTCTATCCATATCTATGCCAGTTATACTACTCCAATGCGCCAGATTATCCCGAATATATGATGGCGAAATGCCGCCAATTAAGTCATCCTGCCCACCCAGAACTTTTTCTGTATTACTATGTGGCTCACTTTCATCGGCCGAGAAATAAGCCTCGTCAACTTCTGTGAGCCATTGTTTTTGCTCTTGCGGGCCTGGTCGAGAGCCTACACCCCTACGCTCCACCACTAGAGGATCATCAACTTTGATTTGACCTCCCCCGTTGGTGCACCCGCCGGGGCAGGCCATAACCTCAACATAGTCGAACTCCAAACCCGCCGGCTTGCCTGCAGGCCTCCTTGTTCCGACGGTCTTCGCACCAGGCATTCGCGACGGCCGCGCCGGTCTCATCTTCCGAACTAGATTCTGAATATTTCGGAACCCGTAATATCGCGCAGCTCTGAAAAGCGTGTCGCCTGATGCTGATTTCACCGAAAACTCGGCGACGTCTGCATTCCTACCGCGGGTTGTTTCGACCAGTGAGCCGGGATGTTGGGAGGCTATGTATTGTAATGTGAAGTACAAATTGCCTCCTGATGTGCCGGCGGCTGGAACCGCTTGTCCAGCCTGATAGGAGGGGAAGACGAACTCTTCAATGACGGGATCTGGGAAAGGGGTATTGGACGCTGCTGTGATTGGCGCTCTGGGTAAACTGAAGAAATCAATGCCTCTTGACTCTGTCAACATCAAAATTTCCTTACTCGTGATGACACAATCGACATCGCGAACGCCCCTCCCTGGCTGGCCATTGCCATTCCAGACCGTGTCTGTCAACTCCTCCCGGCTTGCTTCTAATTTTTTGTCGAAGCAAGGCATGACAGCAAGATGCCATATCCGATCCGGGGATATGCCAAGCATCCGACTTAAGGTTGTCTTTAACAGAGTGCCCATCAGAGCCTGTGGCGACTTGATTCTTGATATATGGGGTAATATGTGTGGGTGTTGTTTTTCCGCATAACATACCCATCCTGGACAGCTCGACGTTAATATGGGCTTGGTGATATGGCCCTCAGCCGCCTCCTGAGCGCCCAACACGAGACATGCTGCTCGTGCCGCATTCGTATCTGCTACCCATGTGAAGGCATTATTCCACTTTCCACCAGCTTTCAACCCGTCATGTCCTGCTAACAGCTGGGCGATCATTCGGCCGGCATCCCGCTCACTAACACCTCGTCCTGCGGCCGCGGCAAGACTAGCTCTAGTCTGGGGTGATACGCTTGCCACAAAAAGCTTGCTGTCCGGATTCTCTAGTCCCTCGACTCTGAATGTTCCACCCGCGGTATCGTGCCGTAATTGCAACGCGGGAGCTTGGTCGAGAACACTTAAGACTTCATTATGACTTTGCAGACTGACGAGAACAGCCTCGGCTGATGTTACGCAGCCAGAGCATGCTAGACAGTCTGTCAATGATATCTGCGCTGGCGCGCCTGCTCCTGTAGTGGATTGTTGGCCATCAAGAACCACCTCGTGTTCAAGCTCGTTCTCTTTCGGTTGCTCTGGGGCTGCGGGCAGCGTCTCGACGGGCTTGATGCATGCGACTCCGGGAGAGATAAAATCGTTGAGGTCGTCGGCGGAGAGGATGGCAGACATGACGAGCAGCGTGTCAGAGTAGCTGAATTTGTTTGCTGCAACTAGACGCAGGACTGTAGATGCGAAGCGACCCGAAGGCGCTGGCGTTCAGTTTCGAAGGGCCCCCGTCGGGGGTGGGGTGGCGACAGCGATTTTGTAGGCCGATTTCCCTCTGAGCCCGAAAAGTATTACCAGCGGCGATATCTTGTCAGAAAACCTCCTACCAATTATTCCAATATCAATAATGTAGGTGAAAAGCTGAATCGAGGGGTTATGCGGTTCCCTTCAAGTTTGTAGATGCGCAATATTGTAGGTGTTGTAAGGAGTTGAACTTCGGTTTATCATGTGCTGTGAGTTTGCTTTGAAATGCAACCTTGGACACCTAACTTTTTGGGGGTGTAATGCGAGATCGGCTGTTCCCTTTGGTGGGGTCCAGGTCGCTGGATTCCACTGCCTAGACTATACTATGAGTATTTGCTTTTTGGGTGGGTGAAAAGTTCTGTCATTCTCAGCTTTGCACACTGTACAAGAAGGCGTGATAAAGTGGCAAGACTCTACATGGGTTTGTAAAGCGGACAGTGTGTACGCTATACTATGCCCACAAATTAAATAATCCAATATGGGTATCTTACTCATTTTGGCCAATCACATATGTTGTATTACAGCTCCGCGGTAGTCCTGTAATACGGGTAACTACAGTAAATGACGTCGTGATCCGAGTTGGTTCCTGGCAAAGCTGTAATGTAATGCTGATGCAGCGCGGGTTACATACATCATGATGTAAGTAGGTATGTAGCCAGGAAAGAGCTATGTATATGTTATTTAGAACCCTGTAATTTCAAGGTGAGAGTTGAGACATCTTTTAAAATTCATATATTAAGTACATTCACACGCCCTTGCAAGAGTGACTCCTTCTGTGTAGTTATTACATAGTTACACTTATAACCTGCATCGAAATCAACACATAAAATTCACAAGCCAACATGGATGTAGGTCAATCGCTCCTGCAGCGTTCATAACAAAGAGAAGAGGTATAGCTAACAAGTTGCTTGGCAAATATCAAGACCGTATCAGCATATAGCTTTGCCTCAGGCGCCTGGAACGCCGTTCAGGCCATACCGCTGATCTGTAAGGACAAGAAACTACCTATCTACAAGTCAAAGTCAAGTAGAACAAGACAATAAGGCCACTAACGTAACGCCTGCAAAACAAAAAACAGTCGGCCCCCAAGCTATAAGCAGTCTCCTGGCCGTCGTCAAAGACCAAGAGCAACAGGCGACCGTGATCCACGTTGCGGGGCAAGTAGAAACGTACCTGGCGCGCAGTCTCGGTTTCACTCTCTTAGCGCTGGCTCTTGTGACCGTCGTCTTGACGGGGAGTGTGCCTATTGGTTCTATTGCCGATCGTGAGTTTCTTTTTTACCTTTACCTTTACCTAGATATCTGTCTAAAAAGCAAACCCAAAGCCGAAATCTAGGCCACGTAGCTAACCATATCTCACGTCGTGAGAAATAATAGCCGCATCAGACAACACACAAACCCTCTCTCCCTACGCCTCCCCGGTCCTCCTGCTCACGACGCTGCACCACGGCGCGAGCGCCTTCCACACCTGGACGCAGTACGACGCGACGGGTAAGACGGCGTACTTCATGGGGTTTGCTGGAAACGCCGTCCTGGCCGCCTTCGGCGTCTGGTCTCTGCTTTTCGCCGGCGAGAAGCGCCGCGTCAGCCGCCACACCGGAGCCGATAAGCGGACGAGTGGTTTCCCCTTTGGCAATGCTGAGGCTGATAAGCGGAAACTGAGGTGAAGGGGTGAAGATGAATGAGTAGTCTCGAACATACAGTTTTGGATGGTGGAAGAAAGGAGAAAGATAGGTAGTCAGTCAATCAGGTCGAGACTGAGGCGTTGATACACTTCGAAACAAGCGTCTTCTTAGAACTCTAGGAGGTGTTTATTCTAGAGATAGCTATATCTCACGAAGCAATATGATGTGGCTTTGAGCCCGCCTTTGGAAGAGATCTACGAGGTCTTGCTAGTAGACCTTGCAAAAAGTAGTAGAGAGATTCATCGATTTGTTCCGGCCCAATACAGAAATTCTGCCACTTACAACACCAAGCAAGCACGCAGTAAAGACAGACGGACGTAGAAGACATTAAAAGCCGTAAATTTGGATCTACCAGAAAATACAACAAACTTAAGCCTCCCCGTATCAAGAAGGAAATTTCAAAAAGTCGTAGTCAATGGTCAGAATATCTGTCGATTGTTGACAACCCCTGATCTCAATAACCCAATCCCCGGGCATTTCCCCCCCTTATAAACGAGAGAGAGACAGAGAGAAAAGAGAACAACGGTTCGTCATCATGTCGAGGGTGTAGGGAAAAATAAAGAGACGCCAGTAATCCCCTGCCCTAACCAGACGCTCGCTCCTCCAAAGCTTCATTTGCTCACAAAGTCAAGGTAGTCTCGGTACAGAGATACAATAGCAGGAGCTGTGCGCGCAGGTCCTGGATCCAAGTGTCCACCCCTTTTGAGCCGCAGCTCGTTCCCTCATACTCCTCCTCCTATACGAGACTCTTTTTCACATTCATCGTTGACCGAAATGATTAGGCTATGATTGATTGATCACCGAGAGTAGGATTTCCATTGGCAGTTCATGCTATCACCGGATATTCGAGGGTCTTAGCAGCATTCGAGGCAGCATTCGCAGCAGTCGGCGCAGCACTCGCAACCCTCCTCGCAGACGAAGCAGCAGCACAAGGCGGCGAGACAGCCCTTAAGACATCCGTCACCGCCACTTGATCTTTGAGGGGGAGGTTGCTGTTGGTACTGCATGGGCTGATGACCCTGAGGGGGGCCGTAGTACTGGCCTTGGGGAGGACCGTAAGCCTGGGAAAGTTATCACGTATTAGTTTGTTACACATTTCTCTTGTCATGTGGACCATGTAAGAAATAAAGCCACGGATTGTCTCAGGAAGACATCGCCGACGAAAAAACACGGGAGGGCGACAAGATAGTTGTCGTTGTTGGTGTAGCCATGTATCGGATGGGATAGCACTAATAAGTGGCGTCCACTACCAATATCGGCATGTATAGAGGCGGGCAATAAGGTCTTGGCAGGTAGGCAATATAGGGATGGCAATATATGGCTGTGGGGGTCGGCGAAGAACAAAAAATCGGCGACGCAATGTAGATGGCTGACTTTTGGGAGCTTGCTTCTTGGCAAAGGGGGATTTCGTGACGCTAGCGATGCGATGCGACCAAGGGGACGGTGAAGCTACTCCATATTAAAGTAACATACCTGGGGAGGTGGCTGAGGATAGCCGTAGCCCTGCTGGGGAGGCTGGCCTTGGTTGTAGTAGTCGTGACTCGACATTGCGATGATATGTGTAGCAGTCGCGAAAAAACGAAGATTCGGTCCTCAGGCAGGTGACCGAAAGGATAGATAAACTACTAGGTTTGTAGCTGAACCTGCAAAAGACGAGTAATGGCGAAGTTTAGCTGAAGCCAAGCATTGACAGTAGGAGAAAAGTTTGAACTGTGCTGACGAAGATCTGAAAAGCGAATCCCGTCTAGGGGTCCTTTTCCTGGGGATGGAATACAACAGGTATGTACAAATAAGAGAAAGACGAACGAACGAACCTTTACTGGGCGTGAGAGAATGAACCGGTCGGTTATATTCTGGCTAGAGCGGACAAACCGGGAATTGGAGTTGAGCAAAACAATGAGATGGTCGAACGCTTATTACTAGGGTAGCGATTGAATGAAGGTGAAAGGAGGAAGAAAGTCGGGGAGAGTGCAAAAAGGCACTCGAAGGTAAGTTGTAAAGCATAATGTGGCGGTGGGTGATGCTCGATTGAAACAAGTACCTGTCTGGTAGCTGCAGTTGTTGAGATCCAAGTATATGTACCTTTCGGACGCCCCTGTTATTCTGTCAATTCGACTATTTAGGTTGCTATTTACTGCACGGTCGTATCAAGATATCGGAAGCAAATTGCCGCAGTTGTAGATTTACTTGTGAGCAAGCGCTTCATTCAAACGTATTTAGGTACATATGTAGACAGCGCTTATATACAGCACCTTGTGCGTGTTCTGGGGTTCATTACCTACCTGCATAGCTCTACAACGCATGTGCATCCCTTGTGCCAACGCTGCAACCAGGTAGCTGTATCGAGGTGTGGTCTATGTTAGATTCTTACCTTATATTCTCTACAAATAGCCCCCTCTGTCTCTGTAGGTACATCCGTACTATATGTAGGAAGAAATTGATAGATGGATGGGATGGGATGGCTTTTGCCCAGCCCTTAAAGACGTCTATACTACTATCCCTACCGAGCAGATTAACATTTCGTTCCCTTTTGCTGAAGAAAAGAAAGGGATATAACCAATACGCATGCTGTTAGCTGACACATCTGGCGGTGACACGGGTTCTTGGCCATCACATTATGTACGTACCTATTTACACGGCAGCAGCATCATCATTCATCGAGTCATGGTCCATAGGGTCCATCCGTGGGTCGATCTCACCTATACTTCTTATTACCACCATATAGAACATGGTAAAGAAAGCACTATTTTACACGTACTATGTAGTGGGTAAGTAGTACTTCTACGTGTGCCGCTTTGCCGGGGTTGTGGGCCTTTTCTTTTGCTTCTTAAAAATGTCGTGTCTCATTTGAAGTGCACACACATGAAGTCCACACTAAAGAATCTAAACAACCTAGCTAAAAGTCACATGTTACTCTTGGTTTAGGGATGTCAGCTTTACCACTATTTAGCATTTATATGCAGCTGTTGGATTGTTTATTGAAACGTCTTTGAAACCGGCGACAGTCTGGGTGCTGCTGTTTTGGAGCATCACGGCGTATACCTACCAACGTGCTTAACTTAGCAGGGTCCCTTACAGCTGTACATCGTGAGGCAGCCCATCAGATTTTCAGAAGCATATTCTGTATACATGTACATAGTAAAGTTGCTAACCTTAGTTGATTTACGTAGTGGGCCCTTGCCTTATTCCAATCTATTACAGGTACCGTGGTTGTACTCTGTGTACGTGGACATGGTAAGTAGGGTAGGTAGGTACTTCCATACCTGTATTAAACTCTACCTATGCTTACCTAACCGTGTTTAATACAAATACGAACAACGCCCATTTAGGACACCTACCCACACAACACTACGCACTATAAAAAATTGTAAAAAATCAACAACTAGGTCTATTAATATAAACAAAGGAGATTTATAACCTTCATAGGCTAGGCTTTATGGCCAGCAAGGTGTTCTACATAGAAATCTATCTCTAACTATACATTGGGCTAAGAAAGAGGCAGACGCTTTTTTTGCTTTTCCTAAGCCGTACAAATCTCTAAAAGGCTTGCAAACACTTTGTTTAGGTTTTTTTTAACAGTTTAGCGTTTATTAAGGCTATGCTTAGCTAACTTAGCCTATTAGAAAGCAATTATATGCTGTTAGCGCGCAATAATTATACTTTGTTTAGCAATAGTTCTCCCAGCCTTACGTAGTAGTGTTCTTTTAGCCCTACAAGAGGGCCTTTGCGTACGAGCTATGGCCCTAAGTTAGTCCTCAATATCCCTTGCTTTCGTAGGCGTTAGAAAAACCTTTTTAGGAGGGCTGTTTAGCAGGGTGATAAGAGGTAAGGGCTCTAGCGTTGACTTAAGTGACTTAAGGTGCCTTGAGGGGCCCATGTTAAGATTTAGAGGCCATAGGCCACACCTACGCCACCCTGCGTATATGTTCTTAGACGTAAAGGCCTTAGTATAGGCCTCCTAATACGCACTAATTATGCGTTGTTTATATATAAGCGCAATAGCCTTGTACAAGGCGTACTTGCGCAAGGCCTTGCAATAGTACGCCTTTAAGGGTAAAAAAACGCCTACATTAAAGGGCTGCATAGCATCTAAAGCATAGGCTAGCAAGTAGAGCAAAATAACCTTGTGTTCGTATGCTTTCTACATAAGTTTAGCGTGTATGTAAGTATTATAGCTGTCAAAAATCAATAGCCTGTACTTTGAAGCCTTCTAAGGCCGCGTTTTAAGCTTAAATACCTTGTCAAACTACCTGTTTGCAATAACCTAATTGCTCTAGCCTTTCTTCAAAGTAGCATACTCCTACTTAAGCACTTAGTTTTTAAGAAACTATTAAGCTTGTAGGTTAACGCTAAAGTAAATATACACAGGGGTGCTGTACAAGCCATCCGCGCAAATATACTTAATAAAAGTAACCTAGTTTATAGCCTTACTTTGCGCAACTTGCGTACGCCGGTCCTTACTTGTGCTAATAACAGTGCTATAGCCTGTTTTGCTTTCTTAAACGCCTATTTTGTCTATATTATACTTGTTTTAGGGCTCAATGTAGTAGGTTATATAAATCAACTTAAGAAAGCTGTAAAACTTGCAAACGCGCTCAATTTTTGTATGTTTTAGCCTTGAGGCGTTGACAGGGCGGCCAACTTTTGTATAGACCTCTAGATTACGTTTAAAAAACTTATATATCTATTAGCTGCCTAAAGTCTTGTTATTGTTTTAAGACTACAAAATAGCCTTGCCGTACGCGGCCACCATACGCCTCGTAAGCGCGCGCCTACATTGTTCTTCAAGTAAAATCCAGCTAACTATGCTTTTTTCTTGCTCTAGCATTAGTTTTTGCAAAGAAACAGCAGCGGCGCGGTGTAATTTGGTGCTATAAAGGCGTTAAAATAGGGTCGATTTAGGTATGCAATAATTAATAGCAGCAACAGTCAGTTTTTTGCCAGATCGTACGCAAAAAATAGCTAAAGCAATTCTACGCTTACGTTCTTTTTTATTAGGAGCCATTTTGTTATAAAAAACGCGGTTCTTTTAGTATAATTTTGAGTTAAAGAGGTTAAAAATAAGAAGGTGCATAAGCAAAAATTTGTCCTAAATAGGCGTTGTTCGTATTTGTATTAAATACGGTTAGGTTCTGCTGCTATGTTTATGCCCGTTCTGCAAGGGACTCTGTGACGAGGAAATTAACATCACAGAAACTACCCAGCCATGTCAAGCTCGTAACAAGCGGCTCATCTCGACTTGCTAATTCATGATAGATATTCTGTACCGCTGTATGATACCTAGCCATAGAGTGCATCTTTTGCTTCTGTTCCAACCCGTGATTCATACATCCTACAAGGCTAGGGCATTGTAGTAGAAGATAGGTACTCAGCCACAAATAATTTGTAAGATGATTGCGAATACTTTTAGGTAGGTTAGGTATGGAGAAGGAACGGATGGTCGAAATATAGCCGCCACCTATCTACCTTGCCGCTGGCTCCGGCTTAATCCACAATAGAATGCTCTCACAGTCAGATAGAAATGAGTGGCTGATGATAGATGGGCCATTGTTGGAGCTGCTCCATTTGAAGGTTTGAACCAAGCCTTTAGCAATTGCACATCTGTAGGGCTGAAAGTATTAGTCTCTGCCAAGACCACAGCACCCAGGTTCCAGCCAAGGAGATCATCCTATACCTGACTACCCATTAGCACCTACTAGCCTAGGCTTGTAAATACCTAGCATAGTCCAAAAGGAAGTTCACAATAATACGGAATGAAGTAATTGAATAATTTGTATCTGAGCCGAATATAATGACATGTGCATTGACACTTCTTCGTTTTCCTTGCTTTTCAACCACCATGTCTATCTACGCTGACTACCAGTCACGACAGTTGCCGTCGCTATGCTGCCAAACAAATGTTACGATACGCCCTTTTAGCTCGGTTATAGCGACATTATTCATCGAGCTGCACATAGTTGGCAGGGAACAGACCCAACTCCCCCTTATACTGACCGTACCACCAATCCTCGTCTGGGAACTCCAAATTCGTAATCTTGGCACCCTCGGGGAAGCTCAGCTCTAAATCCACGTGGTTAGTAAAAGTTGACTACAGTCTGCCATTTATTCAAATAATAGAGCTTACCGTTGTCTTCTGCGGCTTCGTAATCGAACAAGGCCGTCGCAGTATGACCAGCATCTGCTGCAACAGGTTGCTCTGGTTCGGCCTGGTGTGCGGGCTCTGCCGCCGGTGTTGGCGCCGGTACAGCGCCACGGCCATCGTTCGCATCGTCCTCATCATCCACAAGCTCGACATAGTTACTAGGGAACAAGCCCGTCTCGCCTCGTGCGTTTGTGCCCATCCACCAGTCGTCGTCGACCATGTCAATGTTGGTCACATATTCGCCCTCGCGCAGCTCCAACTCGTTATCCTCTGCCTTCTCGTAGTCATACTGAATAAGAGCTCGCTTGCCACCACTGGTGCCCGAAGGAGCCTGGGCTACTTGATCATGGCCGAATTGCTCTGCTGCGACGGTTGTAGCTGCCGCTCGCGGATCATGAGTCTCAGCTTCATCGGGAATGTCCCTTTCTTTGGGCAACTCCTGTTCAATTGGCCTCACAGGAAGCGATTGCTTCGGTTCCTCAGCAGGCTCAATCGCCGTTTCCGCGCCCCGGGCAACCGGCATCGCAATGCGAACAGGAGAGGGAGAGCGCTCCTCTTCCTCCTCCTCTTCGCCGGCCGGTATGGGTCTAGGCGGCATGCCTGGTAGGGCGAAGCCTCCCGAAGGACCACTATCCGACGGGCGACTAGCCGCAGGCGGCGGGGAAGGTGCGCGCTCTTCAGCCACATCCCGGGGTCGGGCTGCCGAGGGTACAGACGGGGGTGTGTTATTGAACTGATCTCTAATGGCGCTTACTCCTCCCGACGGCGGTTCGGCTGCCTCTTGGCTGGTGGCAGTATCACCAGTTTTTTGTCCCGAGATCCCACGCCCGTATGTTGGTGTCTCCACAGGTTTCCATGACTTGCCAGTATATCCACTCTGCCAACCACCGCTCTTTTGAGGTGCAACGGGAGATGCAGGTGCAGGGCTCACGGCCTTTGGGGGGGCACCGCCCTGTTGGGCCTTCTTCTCAGCCCAAATCTGAGCTGGCGTCTTTCCACCCTGATCTGCGAAAGTCCGACTAGCAGCTCCGACAGGGGCCGCCGCAGGAACAAGAGACGGGCCACCAAAACCTAACGCGCCGGGAGTCGGTGCCTTGGTCCCCATGAACGAAGATGCACCTGAGAATTTCTTGGCAACTTTAGGCTTAGGAAGCTCAGTGATACGTTCAGCCTGGCCAAACGCTGTACTACGCTCTGCTGTCGACTGTGGTCGGTATTCGTCCTCGGACTCGCTCGGCTTCTGGGCTCTGGCGCGAATTGCAGCAATATCAACCTTTCCTACAGGCTCATATGCGCCCTTCACGGGGGCAGGCCGGTCATCATTCTTCTCTTTGGCAGCAGCGCGAATGGCAGCAATGTCAACTTTGCCAATAGGCTGGTAGCTTCCTCCAATTGTATCGCTTGGTCGCTCGTCCGCCTTGGCCGAGCCGTTAAACCTACTAGGCGCTTGTTTTTGACTCCGCAACTCCTCAATATTCACCTTTGTAGGCTTGTAGGCCGACTCTACCTTCTGAATCTCGCTCCGAGAAACAGGAGGCGCGTCATCACCCCAGCCATCGTTGTTAGTCTTTTGCTTGAGGCTAGCGTTGCGTGCAGCAATAATTGGGTTAAACGAGATGGTAGAACCTGATGCAGCGGCAAAGACGGGCTTCGATCTAACAGCAGGTGGTGGGCCCTTCGCCCTGACAGGCGCGCTACCACCAGCAGTGTAATTGGCACCAGAAGCATCGGCAACCTTCTTTAGAATGGTTTCGGGTTCGAGGTCCGTCTCGGAGCGCGCAGTAATCTGTACATGATAGCCCTAACATGGTATTAGTTACAGAAGACAAGGCACCGGGCGGAAGTATGGGTGGGATAGTTAGCGCACATGCAAAACTTTAGAGACGGCATTCAGGTGGCTTGTGAAGTAGCCTTTTGTTCGCTCGGGGACACCGGCACCGCACTATATGTTATCTGTTAGTGCCCTGTATAACCGGGCAGAGGTGAGGGGCGCAATTAGGGAACGTGACTACTGACCCATGCGATCAAGACATACTTGGGCAAGCCAGTGTTGGGGTCTTTAATCTTGATAAAGGCGAATTGGATCCTGCCTTCGTTGAAGTCCTCAAGGAGGTCTTCTAACTCGCCATCACCAGTTGCCTGGACCTTGAGAACACTTTCCTTGTTGCCGCTGTCCTGGAAAGCATTGGCAAGAGGAGCCTGGACGGAGAAGAGGGCCCACTGGGCGTAGGTGGAAGAGCTGCCAGAAGGTGGTGCCGGGGCGTTGATGACTCCCTGATAGCTGCTCTTTATAGAGGGGCCATTGCTCGACAGGTTTAGTGTTGCCATCTTGAGGCACAACAGTTGATGTTTGTTGAGGTGGGAGAAAGTTGCAAGCAACCGTGAGTTGAGCGATCGTGTTCGTTTTAGGTTCTGGGTCGTTGGGTACGAAGAACTGCGTTAAGCGAAAAGAGAGGGTCAAGGCCAGGGGTGCTGCGTTAAGCTGTTAACGCCAGCACACTAAGCCTTCAATGATTTGGTTACAGGTTGACAAGTGGAAGAGGGAATGGAGCGTGTTTTGTTGTACACAGCCGCAGTACTATTAGTATTGGTAGTTAAGGTGGGGTGATTGATGTCAGAGCTTCACCAACTCAGTTACCCCAGCACCGATTCAGAAGTAAGTACAGGTCAGTTCGGCAAGTAGGGATGAGAAGAAAGAGGGGCAGGGGAGGCAGAGAAAGAAGGGTGATGTTTTTTTTCCCTCGGTCAAGTATCGCGAGAAACAGAAAACCTCCTATTTCTTTTTTCTTGTTGCCTTATTTAAGTGCATCTACCTCGAGCTATAAGAGATTGCTTTGCCTTACGAAAGACACAGGACTCTGCTCCCTGGTGCTTCAGAACAGTAATGCTTATCATCGGCCGTCAGACCCAGGACCCTTTTGAGGTCCTGATGTGTAAAACATGTACACTATGTGCCCTAGTCCAATACCGGACTAGAGGGGAAATCACCGGAGTGCGCGTCACCTCCAAGGTGGCCCAGCTGGGAACCCAGTGGCCCCCCAAGTCACAACGCTATTGCTTACCTAAGACGCCTATACCGGCCACGGCAAATACCTACATGTACTGCTATAACCGACTGAAGGCTGAGACTTGAATCGAAATCCCAACAAGCCAATGGAACGGTGCGGCGCGACGGACGCGGCGCAAAGCAGTCGGAGTAGTCCTCCAAATTAAACTTCACTTGCCTACAATACCTACGGTACCCGAGGTAGCTCGTAACCCCCAATCATCCAATACCCATCCATTCTATCAGTCAACCGTACTCAAGCAACCTCTTCCCGCCATTTCTTCCCAAACAAAATTCTAATCGAGTCGAGCGTAGAAAGCTTGATATATACCCAGGATACCCAAACTCTAAATGAACCCGGACCTTTATGTGAACTGACCACGTTACATTTCGTCCCCGTCGCGACAAATTGCGCTTGCTGAACTTCGTTCCCTAATTGCATTCTTCCGCACATAATGGTCTTACTCTCAGATTCATCATCCGCTATAAGCTCTCTCTCTTCGGACGAGTCCGAGGAGGTCGAGAACGACTACGAAGAATCGAATATTATCGACGAACCTGCACTACCTCCTTCCAAGCGACAAAAGCTCGGAGGTGGCTCCAGGGCCTCTTCCTCTGTTCATATAGAGGCCGAGCCCGAACCAGAACCCGACCACGAGCATGACCTAGATGATGGCGACATCTCCTCAGATACATCCGGTGATGTGCCTAATTCCCCTATCAACGCCAAGCTAGATGAGGATGAGTTTCAGGAACAAGTCACTGTCTGTGCTTGGGATGGCTGTCGCGCTGGCGATCTAGGCAACATGGACAGGCTAGTAGAGCATATCCACAATGACCATATCGAGAGTCGTCAAAAGAAATACACGTGCGAATGGATCGGATGCTCTCGAAAGAGCTTGCCACATGCCAGTGGTTATGCCTTGAAGGCGCATATGCGAAGCCACACAAGAGAGAAGCCCTTCTACTGCTATCTTCCAGGTAAGTGTTTGAGTTTGTCTCTTCACTTCTACAATGGTTCGAATACTCACTGGGTTCCGCAAAGAATGCGATCGTGCATTTACAAGATCGGATGCGCTGGCCAAACACATGCGAACCGTCCACGAGACAGAGGCCTTGCGCCCTTCCGATCCGGTGCCCAAATCAATGCAACACGTCAGCGAGAAAAAGGGCAACAAGTTCAAGATCATAATCAAAACACCACAGTCTCATTCGGCGGGTCATGACGACGCTGGCGATGATGGTGATGGTAGCGACGAGATCTCGGCGGACTTCTTTACTCCACTGACAGAGCAGCAAGGCTTCGCGGATGAAGAACTTGCTATGGACATGGAGTCCCTGTGGAAATTATGTGTCGCAAACGTAAAATGGGCAACAAGAGAAGGCGAGGAACTGCGGGAGGAGTGTAAAGAGGCGGAGGAAATCTACCGACAAGAATGGCTCGAAAAAGAAGCTCTCGTCAACCAGGCCGCTCAAATTGAGGAGGATTGGTGGCGAAGGCGAAAAGCGGTACTCGCCGCCGAAGCAGAAAATCAAGACCCCAATGATGAGATGGCAGATGATAGCAACGATGCCATGGACTCACTACGATCGACTCAGACACAGAAGCCAGCTTACATAACCGCGGCCTAAGCTTTAAGGAGCAGAACTCCGGCGAACAACACTTCATTACCCTCCTTCCTCTATAACGTGTAGTCATTACTCGGGGAGGAAACAAGACGGGGCATTTAAGCTCTGGCACAGGCGTTGGACAGTATGATGAAATGCGCATTTCCACAGGCTAGCTGGCTACCCGCTGCGTGGTCAGCAAGAGGTAAATTCACTATGGGACGCTCATCACAGATATATCCAATTAAGTATGGAACACTATCATCTTTTCATAGAGCAAGTTTGGCGGTCTTGACAGTCGGATAATGTGGAGAGCCCAATCCATGGACAGCGCAGGTTGTCGGGTACAAGTGACTCGCGGTAGTTTCTTTTTCGCGGCTACTAATCAACGAGTTGTGCATGTACCATCACTGGAGGTTACTATTAATGGGAATGATGACATGGTAGATGGCATAGAGAGTAGGTAGACAATATGGAATCAGGAAACCGGGGACATCGTAAACTTATAAATATGATCATGATGCAAAAATGCTGCAGCCCTTGTATAGAATCATTTACTATGTAGTCATCTACGAATATCACAAGAAAGAAGCAGGAGAAGAATGTTTTGTGTGGTAGAAAACCGTTGCATTCCATGAGGCCCGCCCACTACCCACAATGACCTTGTTGTACTCATGGAATTCAGAAGTCTTTCCACCGCGCCATCACAATCCAAGCCCGCCAAAACGAATGTGCCTCGCTGGTCCCATGTTCATATCCCATAACCATAACCCCCACTGGTGAACTTGTGATCCTCCAATGCATCGGAGCCGCCGCATCTCCGTCCATCCGAGTCCCTCATGTTCACCAGCAGGAGTTATAATTCCCCTTGCCAAAATCAAAACCAAAACCAAAACCAAAATCCTCCTGAGAATACAAGATTGCCAATCCCAACATTTATATCCCAAAAAACTCCCGCTGCCCAAAAAAAGGGGGGTATCGTGCGAAAAAGCAAAAATAAGGATGTATCGCTCGGGATCGCTGGTCGGTCGGGGTATCGTGCAAAAAACAACAATAAGGATATATCGCTCGCGGTCGCTGGTCGGTCGGGGCCTTTGGGAGGCCTGCCCCGAGGGGCTCTAGAATAAAAGACTGAAGCAAAAACTGAAAAAAAGAAAGGGGGGAAAAAGAAAGGAAGGAAGGAAGGGGGGGGAGACTACTTACCATGTTTCTCCCGCCGACACTCGCGGTACCGCCGTTTGAACAAGAGCCATTGGCACCCTGTGTCCCCTGTGTTAGCCGTAGAGAGAGAGAGAGAGAGAGATGAGATGAGTGTCACTTACGTAGCTTCATATACGGTTCGGAGTCCAAAATCTTGTTCTTCAGCCTGGTGAGTATTGCCGGTTTGGCACAGGCGTAGTGCTTGGCGTCCGTCAATGTTGTTTCCATGGCCTTGACCATCTCGTCGACGTTCGAGATGTAATGCCGTGGAAATATCTCTAGCTTTTCGAGCCTAGAGATCGGGCACCAAACCCACTCCTCTGTCTCATCCATTGACCAGGGTCGGCTCAACCGGTACATCCTCTTCCATATATCCTCGTGACGCGGGGACGCCACGATGAGATAGCAGGTCGATTCGATCCGGTTGAAGTCCTGCAGAAGCGACGTATTTTGGACGCTTGTCGGATCGTTCGCTCGGTCGGTATCGCGGTTCGGCGGGAGCATCACGTCGTACTCCCAGAACTTGCCGCAGAAATCGAACCAGTCTCTGCTGTTTACACCGAACCTGGTATGGGTAAGGTGTAAGAGACTGGTCCAGGGGTTTGGCTCGCCGCATCGTCGTCGCGTTGTCGGCAAGAGGAGAGTTCCCGGTGAGGTCGTCTCGGCGGTCGCCCCTGGTTTGATCGCTGCCAGAAGCTCCCACTTCCCACGACGCTTCCTAACCACCAGGAGAGACGTGTAGCCAATCTCTCCGTCATGGTGGAGGTTACGACCGTGGGAACATGTGAGCCTTGGTTCGTACATGCTCGGGGGGTACAACGGGGAAGCGGTCCTGTCAGACATATTGTTAGCAAATCTGGGGGGAGGGGGGGACTTACCTATGTGTGTTGTTTGCTGAATGGTGTCGTGGTTATTGCTCGTTGGATGTTGTCGTGGCTATTGCTCAATATCGTTCGTCAAACTATCTTTGATACAGTAGAACAGATAGATTTCTTCGAAAGGTTGAGAGCAGGAGCGGCCCCTTTTATATGTTTTGCGGACACAAGTGCCACGCGGCCTCCACGATAAACATTCGCTTCTTGCCCGAGAAGCTTCGGCCCAATTACGACAGATGAGGAATATTCGCTTGAGAGCCAACAAGAACCTTGTCAAATAAATAGTTTTACGTCACGGTATCAAGAGGGCACAAACTCAAAGCGTTTCTGTAGTGATGCTATATACTTTCACCATGCACCGCTCAATCATACGCCCCCCCTCTGCCAGCTCCATATGGCTGATAGAAGGTTTAGAGTTCCTTCGGTCCTCTCTGCCTGCCTTTTAACGGTACTGCTACGTATACCTGACCAGTATCAGATACGTATTGATGCAAACCTTCCCTGATGGACATTGTAGCTATGATAATACAAAAGTCAACTTAGTCAATAATTACACTCTCGAGCAACCAGAGCAGAGGGCTCACTCTAATTCCGTGATTGACCATCATTAGTGCTCGACTGGAAGAAGAGCCTTACACCTTTAATTGAAAAAAATATTTAGCATAGCCTAGCAGGCATAGTTCTAGGATTGTAGTTCATTCCCCTTTTTATTGTGTTAATGCTAGTAAGGAACAAATTCCCTGGATAGGATGCTAAGTGCTTTGGTCTGGCAAGAACAACAAGGCCACTATATCGGGTAATTACCAAGCGCTCTTTACTTTGTTAGTATAACCATTTTTACAGAGTATATGGGCTTTGGGCTTCATATTTTGAGACCTGGCAAAGATGTTATGGATTAGGGGCGAAGCCTGTTAGCTTGTATTACAAGATTTGCAGGATTTTTCTTTTTTACCCCCCCTTCTTATCTCTCTCTCCCTCTCCCTCTCTTCTTACGATTTTCTCTTCTGTTGCTCCGTGGTATCTGTCTTGCGTAGTCTATTAAGCAATGCACAATTAAGGGCAGGTAAGGGTGGAGTGAGGTTATAAGAGAAACGTAATGAAGTGAGTTGCTAGGTAGGTAACCTAAAATGAAAGCATGTATTTACGTACGATGTCACGTCATTTCGAAAAGCTGTACGTAGGTCTGTATGCAGCACTGTTGTCAAGTCCGTCTCTTTGAAAAGCTAAACGTAGCTATATACCGTGGGCAGGGCAACTGTTACGTTTATCAAAGAAGTACGTCATGATGTACGTGAGTCCATCCGAAAGGCTGTATGAAGATGTGTTGTCAAGTTCGTTTAGGATGCTGTACGCGAGTGTTTACGCAAAGCTGTTGTGAAGACTGCATGCAGGTCTGTTTAAAAGGCTGTTCAAAGGTCAATGATCTATCTGTAGAGAAGGCTATTGTTAGAGTTGTTATCCAGTCTAGATTACTAGGCTCAATGGAAAGAAACGCATTAACCAGTTTGCATCCATAGGTTCTTTCAGAAAAATACATAATTTTATAGCTTTAATCATATATATCAAAAAGGAGATAAAAAAGAAAGATAACTTTTCCTGTTGTTACCCCTTTTTTGGTGCTTACCTAATATATAGCATAGCAACTTGCAAGTGAAAATAGAGTATGGAATGACGCAATGGCCGCTCCTAATTCTCTCAGCGCTGATTGATAAGATAATAAGTAATCAAGTGCCCCTCCATTGGACTGGTTGATTGATAAATTGTCGGAGTGCCCCGCATTAGCACCTCGCCGTCGCACGCATATCCTGTATCGGAGAAGCAGATTCGACCTCATATTTGGAGAAACACAAAACTCCCCAACGCCGTATCGTGATCACTATATCACCCAACTTGTCCATCTAGCTGACTATCCAATCCCATATCAAACAAAATTTCTGTCTGACCTTCAGCCATTCATTGCACCCATTGCATTCCTCGAAGCCCTGTCGCCACAAACGACGCCACATTGGCCCATCTGCCTTTGGTGAACCCCGATTACACGGTCTAAAGCCTTGAAAAATCAGAAACAACAACAGAACAGAAAAGTTATCACTACAGCAAGACCAGCCATCATGTCTACGATAAAAGAGATCCAAACAGGGGACGAGTGGCGATCCCACGTCGCCGCCCTCCCGTCGTCCACGCTCCTCATAATCTCCTTCCACGCGCCGTGGGCGGCACCGTGCGCGCAGATGGCCACGGTGCTCAAGACGCTTGCCGCCGAGTATCCCGAGGACGATAAGGCGACGAGCTGGGTGTCGATTAACGCTGAGGAGCTGAGCGACATTTCGGAGACGTACGAGGTGACCGCGGTCCCGTACCTCGTGCTCCAGCGCAACGACCAGGTGCTCGAGACTGTTAGCGGCAGTAGCGCGGTCAAGGTCCGGACGGCGATCGAGAAGCACGCGAAAAATAGCAAGAACACCAACGGCGTAAGCGCGAATGCAGCGGACGGCGCAGCTACTACATCTACAGATAAACCTACGGTAGAGGTTGCCGAGACGGAGCAGGATCCGGTCAAGGCGAAGGAGGAGCTCTGGAAGCGCCTGGGCGAGCTCGTCAGTGCCGCGCCAGTCATGCTCTTCATGAAGGGCACGCCCAGCGCGCCGCAGTGCGGGTTCTCGCGGCAGCTGGTAGCTCTCCTGCGGGAGCGGAGCATCAAGTACGGCTTCTTCAACATCCTGGCCGACGACGAGGTGCGACAGGGTCTCAAGGAATTCTCCGACTGGCCTACGTTCCCGCAACTCTACGTAGATGGTGAACTTGTTGGTGGCTTAGATATTGTACGTTACATCTTTACTGTCCTGCCCTGTTCCTCCTTTTCATGGTTCTTTCGATGTTGGACTTTTTTCGAGGCATCAAAGCATATGCACTAACACTTACGTTTTCGGTCCAGGTCAAGGAGGAGTTCCAGAATGACCCCGAATTCCTCAAGACTCACAGTGTAGTCAAGGAGGCTAGTGCTGCGGCTTGAAGGGTAAGGGTAGCCCTGTCTACATTTATATCTTCGTAGGAATGAACCTCCGACATGCACGCACTATCATCATTACTTTAATGAGATAGTTTTGGAAGTGCCCCCCTACCAGTTGAACACACATTGTGTGATAAAACCAAATCGAGTGCATCCTCGGGAAGCACTGGGGCTGCTGCTATGATCATGGTCATTGATGGTTACGTCTCCTAATTTACTATCTATTGCTACGCCAGGATTCCCCCGCCGTGATAGTCAAAGCAGAGCCAAATGCTTTTCGACTATCCAGGTGGATTTGGGAGTGGGTAGCTGGCTATTGTGGTTGGACAAATCAAATCGCAACCAACAAATGAATGAAATGAAAGTCACATGTCGCCAATGCAGCGTGCATCTTTGGTGACGTCCTCAGATTCATATGTTCAAGAGTGATTATTACGACAACTAACTAGACAAATAAGCTTAGTAACTGCAGGCTTAAATGAACCTTCTCTAACAAATGCACAACTTTAACCACATTCACGGTGATATTGCTAGAAACGAGGAATGTTTGCGATCTGACAAGTCGAACGTAGCGTATTCCGGAACAGTGACAACGTCACCAGGGATGACGTTGCATCATCATCTATCTCGACTTAGGAATGTGCTCTGCTGCCCCTACGTCCTACGTATTTCCTCCTACTCGATAAGTAGGAAAAGCGTAAACGGGGCAGGTAGTTCTAGTTGGAAAGGGGAAGGGGGGAATAAGAGACGCAAAGATGAGCAAAATAAACCGTAGCACCTCCGAACACCTCTCTTGCGCCAACCACCTGTACCGGGAATTGATGAGAAAAACAAACTAATAAGTCGCCTAATAAGAAACACCAGTGCCATATAACCACGGCTTGTGTCTCTTATAAATTTTGCCGTGATACCCCTCCGGGTAGATAATCAATCCATCAATCATTAAGTCCGTCATTGTCTTCTTCATTCTTTTATCATGGATTCTTTCTATCATCACTCTCTTACGAAGTGATAAGAAAAGAAGCTGATGGGTGATAAGAGACCCTGTCCCTTAGAATAGGTACGTATGGTGAAACCCAATAAGTCCCGTCACGTATTTCCACGTGACCACGATTCTGATGTTTTGTTGGTTTCCTTGTTTCCAACAAAAAGGCGTATTCTTTCCTAGATGGCCGGCACTTGGGCTTAGAGTGTAAGACGCATGTGGAAGGAAGATAAAAGAAAACATTTCTGTCTCTTCTCCTTCTTTACAAGCATCCCATGCGCTCCTCAAGACCGCCCCAGTAAACGATGGGCCGGGGTTCCAGGACGGACAGCTCGGTACCCGACCGTTTCTTCTCCTCCTCCATGTTCAGGATCGAGGGCTGCCGGAAGAGTACGGCATTGATGGTATGTACGGGTGACGATGACCCCGAGGACGAGCACGAGCGCGAGCACGAGCTCGAGCGTGTCGTAGATGAGGATGACGACGACGCCGATGAGGAGCGCCGCATCGACGTGCGGATGTTGCTGGGGGAGAAGCGGGAGCGGATCATCTGGAAGCGTGAGGACTGCATGTTTGCTTTCCGGGCTATTAAGTCTCCTCTCGGTTTGTGTTCGTGTGCGTGCGTGCGTGGATGTTTTGGTTTGGTTTGATGAATCAGGGTTGATCAGATGGTGGGTCCTTTTTCTCTTCCGAAATGACTTCGTACCAAGAAGAAGGGTAAGTTCAAGTTTAAAAAGATTGTAACTTTAAAAAATAGGCTCAGCCCGGGTATCAGAAGAAGAGAAGTAGAAGAAGAGGGTTATTAGGACTTTTCAATCCTTCTAAAGTTGAGGAAAGCGAGTGTATTGACAACCAGCAATAGTCTGGCTTGTGACCTGGAAGTTGATGCGTGTGACGGCTAAAAGATGGGACGATCTATTCTTAATTGATACGCGAGTAGAATAGAACAGCGTCAAGTGGAAAGAGTGATAAGACAAATACTCTCGCTTGGAGGGATGAGAGAAGATGGGACTTCAATAGAGGTTGAGAGTAAGAGAAAGGGAGAGGTCGTAGGAATGCACGGGACCGGACCGGAACATGATATATTGTTCTTGTAATTCCACGTATGTCTGTCCGTATGGGCATATGGAAGCGGACCATGTGGACTGGACATAGCCAAAACTAGCCAAAACTAGGATACGGCAATATTGATACGCCATGTATCAAAATGCCAGCTAATGTCTGCAGGATAGGCCGCATGGCAACTCTCAAACGGCGAATGGGTCGATCCTGGGCCCAGCCTGGGGTCTGGAAATAGCATAGCGCATGACGGGGTACCTGTCTACCTTTTACCTGGCGTGCCTAGTACAGAATACTCAAGGTATGAATGATGCCGCCCAAAGTACAGAGTAGGGAGCCCAGAGAGCCAAGGAGAGGTATAGCGGGATCCTGTTATGAAAGAGACACACAGCGATCGGCCGGCCCCAGGGGGGGTTTGAGGATCAAAGAAGACTCAGGTTCATGCATGAGGTTCCGCATCGGGATACGAGCCCAGTCGAGTCAAGCCGAGTCCACACCTTTGGCGATTCAGGCTGGGTCCGTGCCTGGCTGACATATTCGTAAGTAGTACTGCTGTATGTAGCAAGAACAAGGGGAACAGAATGGAATGGCATGGTAAGGTAAGGTATATCGAACGGCCGACCGACCGAAAGATACATAGACTGGAAACAAGAGCATAATATTTCCTCGACCATTCCAAACCTTGGCCTCATTCTAAAATTCCAACTTGCACTCAGGACGTGGCATCCAAGGGTGACATATAAGGGCTCGGTTGTTCCATACGTGGTATATCACCTTTGAATCAATTAATTACTTTGGGGTATTACTTCAAAACATCTTGCAAATGGGAAGAAACGCGCCCTTCCAAGGCTCACTGCTAGTGCCAGGTACTTACGGATGCGGCGTATTGGAATATGTCGGGGAATTGTAGGAAACACAGGCTGTGTGCGACTTGTGTCAAACAAGAAGAAATGAGATATGGGTAGTACTGTATGTCCATGTGTACGGTAGATAGGCATCGTTTGTTTTGTCTTGTGGGCCTTTGTGTGGTGAAACAAATGTGACGTTCCCCTTCTTACCATCACCACCTAGTAGTGCTGGTTGCGAAACACTATAAACCACTTAAAAAGTCTGTTACCTAATGGGCTGGGTAGGTGCTGCACGCTGCAACAGGCCCCCTACTTTACTTGCTAGGTAGGCATATACTGTAACTACCTAAGGTAGGTACTCATAGTAGGTGCCGAGCCTGACTATTAGCCCATCTAGGTGACTTATGTAACCAAGGGGGAAGGAAGGTGGGCTGTGTCATTCGAACTTTGTAGGAGAGCGTTTGAATGCAAATCGCGTATGATCGCCGGCCGGGGTACTTACCTCATGATACATTGACACTGCATCTTCCCTAGCTACGGCCCTGCTACGGTAGCAATTTGTATCGGCTGTGCTGGGAAGGGAACTATCCTATGCATCGTGTGGACCCCTTTCTTGTCAGGAGTCAGGGACATGGTGAAGAATGACCGGGGTCCTGTCTGCATCCCTACTAGAAATTGCACCTCTGGTGGTGTCTCATGAAGGTCCCAATTTATTCGAGACAGGCACAAATGACTAAAGGGTCCGATCCACTAATTTCCATTAATATGTTTATCTCTGCACCTGACCTACCCTGTGGGTACTTATGTGCCTACCTACGACGTAGTTACGTGTCTGCCCCTTTTTGTAGAAACCTTCTAGAAGAATGATAAGACGCGCAATGATTTGCGACTATGGAGACGTGACGCCATCACACTGTTGACCTTGCCTGCTTAATGGTACGTACCGCCGTATCATGTGTGCGTAAGTTAAGTATCGAGAGAGTATGTACAACATCTTCATTTATATTCCTGTGTAAAAGCTGGCGCTGCAGGAAGGCATAGAGAGCTGCTTTAACTTTTACTGAACAAACTCGGGAAATGACGAGGAAGCAAAAATGTCTCGTCCTCGTTGGCTGTACAACCTACAGACGGGCAACAATTCTTTCATTATGCCTTCATCCAGCTTGACCATCTCGGGATCCACTGTTATCGACCTGTCTAAAGTACGTGAATATAGAATTTTCATATGTATTGATAGTGACCATCTGTCTATCTTGGTAATACGCCGCCGTTTTTCCCTTGGACTCCTTGAGATATACAAATCTAACAACCTCGATGCTGTCGCTATTTTCGCGAACGCGAGGCAAACAAAGCCTGCCGCCCCCGTAACTCCCACCCATATTATGCCCTGGCCTCCGTGCGCGCTGATTCATATCATACAATGCAGTTGTAAATGGGAAATAACCTCCAAACGCCGGTCGTGCATGCATTGGTCTGAATCCACCTAAATTGTGCCTTCATCCATTTAGATAGCATTGCTGTAAGCTCAATACCTGACAAGCTCATTATAAGTGTCGTACGGTTTAGTCCTCGGCCAGGCCTCACCTGCCATATAGATCTAGCTGACAGCTAGGAACGTATATCCACCGCACGTAATAGATATCTCCTATCAATGGCGGCCTATCCAGTCTGAACGTCGTACAGACTTACGCACCGTGGCACTTCGCCTTATGCTTTCGGCCCATATCGAGTCGTCTAGGAAGCTCCTGAGCTGCGCGGGGCTGACCTCGCTTCCTTGCCTGTCACGGGTCGTTGTGGTAGGGTCTTCCTGTATTTCGAAACTAAACGCAGTGCCCTCGGCCCGACTTCCAGACGCGGCCGACGTGGTCCGGGGCCCGCTAAGAGGATGGGGCTGAGTGCCATCCAATGTCGAGATGTCGGCACCCAGAGACCAGCTTCTGTGTTGCAGCGTGGCATCAGATACAGACAGGAAATCTGACGATGCTGCTGCTGGGGTTGGTGGGGCTGCTAACGTCGTACGTTGCTGTGCTCTAGCGCGGGTTCGCGTTCCGTCGCTCTCATCGTCAACAAGGATTTCAGGCACGTCAAGCTGTGGAATAGCGGTCATGCGTCCAGACCGTTTCTTCTCCATGTGACGCCTGAACCTGCGAGAATAGTATCTAAAGACGTTAGTCCTCATCTAACCTGAGTTTGGACCGGGAACTTACAAGGTGTCGAAGAAACCAAGTACTGTTCTCCGGTTGACTTCTTCTTCTACACGCTGAAGTCTGGCTCGACGCCGAAGAAATTCTTCTAGCCTGTCCGATCGCGTTAGTCAAACCCTGTCTAAGCGGATGCATCGAGAATGGATAAATAAATGAAAATAAGGGACTTACCTCAGACTCTTGCTGTCGTTGATAATGTTGTAATGTGCTAGGTGCATGAGTACTGATGTGAATGAGATGCCTCGAACAGGATCTGCCGAAACCATGACTTCCTCGTAAAATATGTTGTAGCGACGGCGCCGTTCCCGCACTTTTTCTGTATCGATCATTGCGATCCTTTCCTTCAGTTTCTTCAAGTCTATTCCATTAAGGTCGTTTGTCGTTGCTATAGACGCATGTCGTCCGGCCCCGTGACTATGCCCTCGCACATCTTCAAGGATCCGACTAACTGAATCTTCATGTTCGTAGATCCGCATCTCAAACACCCCTGAAAGCTCGCCCAGCAGCCTCGGAAACGCCTCTTTGCTGATGAAGCCGGTGCCAGCCGGATCGACACTTCGCCATGCCTCTTTGAACCTCCGAATCTCATCACGGTCAATGTGTGCCATGCTGCTAGAGCGCTGATATACATAGCTGAAGCTCTCATAGATGAGAGAAATGAAGAGATTGACGAAAATGTACATGCTGATGAGATTCCAGGCAATGAACAGGGTCCTAGCCCATGCAGTATGGCCGCAATCGCTGTCGAAAAACTCCTTGGCTTGAACACAAAGCGGAGCTTTGATCTGAGCAAAATCTTCCATGATGGCGTTCCAACCCTCGCCCACACTCATTCGAAAAAGAAGGATTAGCGCATTTGGAACATTTCTGAAGTTGATGTTGTTGTCTTCTTCTGGGCCGAAACGCGTCAAACTGAATGTCTGTGTCAGGGCGATGGCAAAGACAACGAAGAAGACTAGCCAAGTTGCCAGAAGGTTGATGATTGTCGTCAAACTGGCAGCAGCGGTCTTAAAAAGCTGGTCGAGAGCGTCATTCCGGGGAATCAGAAGCAGCACGATACCAACTAGGAAACCCTTGTGAAGCTGCACAAAGGCCTCGTTGTCGTCGCGTTGGATGAGGACGACCGATGTCGCAAAGGCGCCGAAGACGGCCACTAAGGAGAAGACGTCCCAAGAACTCCTCCTGAATCGCTTCCATCCGAGCCCGACTATACGCACGACGATATTGGCTACATAGAAGAGTGTGAAGAGTAAGAATATGATATCCCGAGTCTTGGACCACCATTCCGGCTCGGGATAGTATTCGAGCAATAGTAAAGTCAAATGGAGGACGAGAACTATCGTATTGGCAGTATACCATTTACCCCTTTTTTCGATGGCTCGCTTATAGCACCATTTCTTCCATTTATTCTCGGATTCGTCGTAAGAACTTCGTGAGGGTGAGATTTGACGCAGAAGCTTTCGTAACTCAAGCCAGGTTCTCTGCTCAGCTGTCAAGAAAGCGACTCCAGTCTGTTCCGTATAATTTCGCATGAAGACCGAGATGAACAGAGTGAGGACAAAAACTGTCCCGAGAAGGTTGAAAATGACGAAGAATACCGCATTGCCACGAGAAGCCATATCCTGAGGCTGGAGACCACGACCGGTGATTGACTGAACAGCGAATGATACGTCAACCCAGCCCTCCTGCGACACAATCTGGAAAAGTATGAATAGGGAGGCGGCGAAGTCATCGAAGCTGAAAAAAGGGTTCTGGGCAACCCGGGGGGCAAGCAGTGGCCAGTCCGGGTTAGACGGTGCACTTTCATATTCGCCAAAGCAGTCAATAAGCTGGGCCAGGTCGCCATCGTTACAGCTCAAGAGCTGCCCCGAGAACAGATTCAGCGCATAGATTGCAAACGGGATCAAGAGAGACAATGAGACAAGGGCAGCCTAAGTATAGAGTGTAGGTTAGTAGATTAATTTCGAGATATGCAGCCGTGACGAACTTACGCTGATAATCTTCCATCCGGCCACAATAATGAGAGAATGGAAGGTATCCCGGGCAGTGTTGCTAATGTTGAGGAGTCTCAAGGCCCGCAAGGCCTTGAACGCGCCGACAACTCTGGAAACGGATCCGTCATTGAAGAGCAAAGTGAGCACGTTAATCCACAACGTGATCAGGACGACAGCGTCTATAAAACCCCAAGAGCTCCGGTAGTATGCGTTAGGGGTAAAGAAAAGCCCATCGGCGATTATCTTGATCAGAGCCTCAATTGTGAATATGACAGCGAAAGCCAAGTCGACCCATACAAACCACGAAGTGCGCCGGTTATCATCTGCCAAATGGTTCGCATCAAGATATTGCTTTTGGTACAGTGGAGTAGTCACACTAGCGATAACCACCATTGCAATAATTGCCGCATATATGAAGACGGAGAAGCTATACCAAACAATCTTGTTCGGCTCAACACCGTCAAACCGCTCGGTACCCCTTCCGGGACCGACGATACGCTGGCAAAGCCTCCGGATCGGATTTCTAGGGGTGAAGATATAGAGTGCATTGTTGTATGTTGGATGACGTCGTAGATACTCCTTTTGAGCTTTTCGTCGCTGTAAAGTGGCTGACAACACTTGCCGTGCCATTTGCCGTGGATCCAGCGCAGCGTTTGGTCCCTCGAAGTGGGTATTGGAATAGAATGGGTTGGGTTCGTTGCCGCCGAGACTCGCCTGGAGTTTTCTTCGAATCCAAGCAAGAGGACCATGGTGCCTCTCAGCATTTATAGCCTCGGGTGGGGTACTGCCGCCGACCGTATGGCTCGACTGATGAAGGGGATCTAGCGGGTCGTCAAGGAACTCTCGCACGACAGCATCCTTCAATAGCATTTCCATTGTGGCTGGCCCATAGTCTAGGGGATCTCGTTTCTGCCGTTGCCTTCCGAAGGAAAAGATCTCCGAAAGGGCGACATTGCTGCCAGCAGCACTGCCCAATTCTTTCCGCTGGAGGAAGGCCTTGACCTGCTCTAAACGTTTCTCGTCCTCGGAAACGTCAAAATTCTCCTGTATGACAGCAATGAACATGTTGACGAGAATAAAGAAAGCAAGAATGAACCAGCCGATGAGAAATATAGCACCATACCAAGATGTGTTGCGGGATTTGGTATAGGACGTTACATTGTACAGCATTTCCGTCCAATTTTCACTGGAAAGGATCTGGTACATGCCGAGGAACGAGTTGAATATGTTGTAAAACGAGATTTGAATAAGCTGCCCATTAGCATCATAGAGCGGAATCTCGCCCCTGAATAGTTGAACGGCGAAGATTGCCATGATGAACGTAATGAGGAAAACGAACACGATAAGGTTGCCTATACCCGTGGCATTGCCGAGCACCAACAAAATCAAGTCCCTTGTGATAGGAATAGCCATTACCACCCGGTAAACACGAAGGATTTGAAATATCGTGAGCCAGGCATAGGCTTGGCCACTGGACCGAATTGGGGGTAGAAGTATGATTGTGTTTGCTATTGCAAGGAAGAGATCGATCAGGTTTCGCGGATTGCGGTGGAAAGATCTCCAGTTGGCGACGATTCGGATAGCGATTTCGACGTCGAGCAAAGACGTTACCAGGATGTTCGACACTTCAATGAATTCGCGGCGTGAGTCGCTCATATTTGAGCTTCGCCAGGCTTGGGCGAAAATATCATACGCAATGAGAAGGACCCAAATGAGCGAAGTTCTGTCATACCATCTTTGAAGCGCAGAGACCCGCCGTAACTGTGGCTCTTGTGAGCCAGCTAACAGGGGATCCTGATCAGCTGTGAATGCGCTGGCTTTGCTCTCTTCACGTATGATTTGAAAGGAGGTAGTGATTACCGCAATAAGTAAATTGGTGAGCCACAACATTAGAATCATGATGCCTGCACCGAAGAAAAGAGCGGCAGCCTGGTAGTCCGAATTTGTGGTATAGTACATAATGTCAGACCAAGTGTTGGCACTCATGATGACAAACACTAGCTCTAGAGATTGAATAATGTTATCGAAGCTGACGGTTCGATTGAATGGGCTGTACTGTTCAAGGCAGATCGAGTGTTGGGGACAAATGAATCCTTTGGCGTCTCCTCGTGCTTGAATAAGTCTGTCGAGCGAAACTTCTTCTAGACCCGTCTTGTCGAACTTGACCCAAGGGACAGATTTGAGTGTAGTATTGTCGATATGTCCACCACAGAATGTCATGTTGTTGGTGTAGGCAGCCGAGAAATTATTGGGCTGCAGAGGATCCAACCAGACACATTGGCGGCTCAGGCTCGATTTAAAGCTTTGGACGCCGACGATTGCAAATAGCAGCCAGAAAAAGCCTATGAGAAAAGAGACCCGTAGAAGCAATGGCGCCGCCTTCTTCAAACTTCGTAAAATAATCGCAGTGCCATTAGTAAGAGCAAGCAGTCGAATGATCCGGAGACAACTGAGCATTCGAAATATATACAGATGATATCTGGCTTCTAGGCCGGTGATGCTCAGTGCGAAGGCGATCCAAAAAGAAACGACGGCGACAAAGTCGAGCCGGTTAAAGCCGTGGCGTAAGAATGCACGGCGCGCAAGGTGCATCCTCATCTGTTCCTCAACTGTCTCTGGCATGGCATGCATCATAGTGAAAGACCGAGCAAAAGTTGAGGGCCCGTAGGCCTCTTGCCGGGGAACATTAACCGATTTATGACGCTGGGGCCGGAAGACGGCGTTGTAACGATCTGAAACGGCATTTCGTATGCCTCGTTTGCGGTCGATGGTGCTGTGCTCGGCCGGATTCAGTATGAAACCGGAGACTATAACGCGAGCTACAATCTCCAGGGTAAATATAATGAAGAGTATAAGTATTGCCCAGTTTATTGCGGATGACGGATCCCATAATGCTTTCCGTTCGTTACCCTTCTCGTACACATTATTCGCCGCCTCCACAGCAAGCAAGATGGCTTGTAATACTATCAAAACAAGAAGCGTGGGCTCTAGATAAGGGTTAACCAGAACGTCACACAATTTCTTCCGGATAAAGCTATCAGGTGGAAAGATGCCAAGGGAACGGCCCTTCAGAGGGTTTGGCATAGGCCCGGCCCGACGCGGCGGTAGGGGGGGCTCCGAGGCCATCCAGTCAGGCTCGCCTTTCTTCTCGATAGGCGAGGGCGGATAAAGCTGGGACTGGTAGGAGTTGTCCATGCCAGAGTGAGAAGAGAGATGGCTAGCCGATGGGCGGCGACCATCCATACTTGGAGATCTTGAACGCTGTTGGCGCTGCTCGATAGATTCTACTTCACCACTGATATTTACAACGCGCTGGGACATGGCCCTAACGATAGACCCAGCCCTATGCAGTGCATCAGTTGTCCCCTGAATCCGAGATACCCGGTGGTCGGCAGGCACCAGAGAATTACCATAGCTACGATGCCTGGTCCGGTCTGGGTTATTCTCCAGATTAAAACCGAGTAACTGAGTGGACCGTCCCCGCGGCCGAGGGCTATTGTCTATGTCTGAGACGGTCTGAAAGCTATCTCTCGGTTGGGACTCGGGCTGCGGTGCGCCTAAAGGGGCGCCGGAGATGGGCTGAGCAGACGAGGTGAGGGGGGCACGGTCAGAGTCGAGGTAATCATCATGGGCAGTATCCTCGTAGTAGGGCGTCCGAGTCACGTAGGGGTTTGTCGAAGCCGAAGCTGGTTGGGGTAGAGCAGACTGCGAGAAACCGGGGGGATGGATCTCTGGCGGAAGAGCGAATTGAAGGGCGGAGGCATCGAAGGGAGAACTCGGGCTCAACTCATAATCATCATGGTGCTCGTGTAGGAATTGGTTTCCCTCCCAATAAGTCGAGATCGTGGGCAAGTTGCGGTCCGCCAGGGACCCAGCTTGTCCGGATTCATGCTGTTGTTCGCTCTGCTGCCTCCCGAGGTCTTGCAGAGGTATGGAGTGCCGGCCGGAAGCCGATGAGGCCTGTTGCGACTGTCGTGTCTGTCGAGGAGAATCCGGCGACCCAGTCATGGTGAGGGTTGGGTCATACAGATGGCAGCGAAATGGCACACTTAAGGGGCATTAAGGCGTGGTAGAGCGAGAGCGCTCAAAGTAAGCGGTTAGAACGAAGTCGATAGCATTCCTGCACAATAAAGGCCAGCAATAGTCCACAGCGCCCTGCGACTCGTTGTTCGGATCGGTTTATGACGTTTATTACTTGGTCTTATGCCAATTAGTGGCTGAGGAACCACACGGGATTAGAGCCTCGAACGAGTGACGCTGGATTTCGAAACAACGAGCGATTGTCGTTCTCACAGAACGCTTGAATCAAAGCCCTGAGGCGCTTCTAAAGAACGTCTCAAAACTGACGCATGTACGAATATAAGGCAAACTTGTTAATAGTAATATTAAGTACAATGAGAGCAACGAAGGAAGGGGAAATGGAAGTTTCGTAGCTGTGACACTTGAATAGAGATCGTCGGAGCCAATTGCAAGATGAATCTCTTAGGCCCAGCGCGGCCCGCCTTCCTCTAATATCACAACGCAGGTACTCCAGCCTGTACCTTACAGCGGGAAAAGAGCTATTCTTAGCGGGACATCAGCTACCTTAAGCCGTGAGAGACCTACATGCCTACCTAGCCTAGTACGTACTGGTCTAATTAGACGATGGGTTTGAAAAACATGGGTATAGATGTACATATACATCGTGTAATGATCCTCTGCAATAGAAACGGTGAGATCCATAGTCTGTCCATAGATGTACATTTACTGCCTGCCGGCTGGAGATGTATGTACCTACAGTACGGTAGGTACAAGCTCAAAAGCACAGATTGAATGTAAAGGACTTGCACACTTACCCGAGTTAGTAGTTGTAGGCTTGGCGCACAACGCGTCCGTTGCCATTAAAATGAACTTGAACCTGTACTTTACCGAAAACAGCAGTGACCCACAATACATACCCAGATATGTACCGCCAATGTACGACTTATAGCACCGTCGCGTAATGACGCCCTACGTCGCGCCTGAAAATCCCACATGCGACAACGTACCTAGGAAACTCCAACCCGGGCTATTAAGTAGTGCCTACCATTCAACTTTGAATCACCGAACGACATTCCTATTGAAATTTGTTTGTACCAAAGACTCAGGCCTCTCTAACCCGTCGATAAATATAACACTTGCATATCTCCTAAGATTCGGCCATGTGATACTCGGCTTCCTTTAGCCCAATTTTGTTCCTCTCTGTATAGAACTTCAAGTTCCTACTTGGATCCGTTCGACTAAATAAAGGCAGCGGCACTATACCTTATGCTTATTATTGCTCCCAGAGCCTAGATTCGCCATCATCCAACAGCCGTGATGCCGCCCCGAAAACGCGCTCTGCGCGAGGTCGAAGCAGACGTCGAAACCCAACAGCCTTCGCCCGAGTTAGATCTTCTCCGGCGTATCAGAAACTCATGGCAGTTTGCGAACCTTTTCCAGTGGATATACCTCTTCGGCCGAGTGGTTAAAATTGATGACAGTGTAGATATAGATGTATGGTCACCTTGCTCCCTTCATACGGTATGAACTGGTATTTACATATTCGATTTGCCTTAGGATCTGGAAGCCGAATGTCTCAAACCACAATCAACTGTCCTCGTCGACATCGGCCTCGCATTATTGAAGTTTGTGTCCTCTCACCGGGGTCTAACGTACGTCGAAGAGTTTTGGATTACGAATGAGAGTTAGGCAGCTGAACACTTCTTGTAGTCACGATCTATTCGATGAGTATACCCGCCGGCAATACGTTGCCAAAGCTCCAGATCGAAACCCTTTTGGAACCAATGAATCGCCGGCGAAATTCAACGATTTTGATGCACTATTGAAGGTCTGGCTACCCGATCAGGATATTTCTCGTCTTCGCCAGCTCACACTATTGGTATACAGATACGAGTTCTTCAACAGCTCACTCAATGGGTGATGCTCCACCCTGAGCGCGTTCGGGAAAAGATGGATGAACAGAAGCCTAGTGACCAGACCGACTGGGTTCGTAGCCGTCCTACCACAAGAATCACATGAAGCTGACAATAGTAGCGCATTGAACCTTCCGGGTGGGATAGTGAAGATCGCACATACTACATATTAGATGATAATCGACTCTACCGCCTGACGCCAGCACCACCCCCAGCACCCCCGGCGTGGAAACCGAAAAAGAATACAAAAAAGGCGAAAGCCGCGGCGCGAGCTGCCAAACGGCGCCGGACGTCAAGATCAACCGCTCAAACCCGTAATGCTGCTGATGACGACCTTAGTTCGGGTCATGAGGATGCACCTGAGCCCGAAGACGACGGCCTCGGGGGCGCTAAATGGGAGTGCGTTGGGATTAGTCTAGATGATATCAGAAATTTCTTGGCTATGATACAGAAAACCCGCGATGACAACGAGAAAGTCCTCCGAAATACTATTGAGGAGCACTTGCTGCCGATACTGGAAAAGCAGGAGGAATCGCGCAAGCGAAAAGCGTTGCAAAGAGAAAAGGAGCTAATCAACCTCGAGAAACTAGCCCACGCCAAAAGATCGAGTCGTATCGCTAGCAAGGCCGAACAGCAGAGACTGCAGCAACAAGCTAGAGAAGAAGAAGACAAACGTTTACAAGAGGAAAAAGCGGCAAGAAAGGAGGAGCAGAAGCGTCTGAAGGCGGAGAGGGAACATGAAATGCGAGCTAGATCCCGAGAGAAGAGACTCAAGGAGCGTGAAGCTCGGCGCTTACAGCATGAAGAACTCGCCCAGCTCTCGGAGGACAGTAAAAAGTTGGGAGGAGACAGTCGGCTGTCAGAACGACGAGTCAAAGCCGAAATCGAGAAAAATAAACGAGTTCTACAAGAGCTGGAAGACGAGGGCGACGACTGGATCTTCGATTGCATATGTGGTGTCTACGGTCAGGTTGACGATGGCACTCATAGCCTCGCCTGTGAAAGGTGTAACGTGTGGCAACACAGCAAATGTGTTGGCATCAGTGAGGAAGAAGCTGATCGAGACGATTTCCACTTCATTTGCAAAAGCTGCCGACGCCAGCAATCTTCGGGCGATGACAAACAACCCATTATAAAGTTGAAGCTCTCCCGGCCGAATATGTCATCAGCACGTCCAAGGGACAGCACAGGGCCGCCGATTGAACAGCAGCAAGATTTGGCACAGAACTCGGGTGCTTCAGGCTCTGCTCACAAAGCGCAGGCCAATGATCGATCTCAACTGCCACCAGTCCCACCAGCCACCGAGTTCCCAACCATCCCGGTTAAGCCAGCGGGCCAGAACCATGTGCTTCCGCCCGCATCGCCGTATACTAACGGGGATGGAGTCCACGCCTTCTCATCGCCCCACCCGGCTTTGTCTCCGCCCGAACAATCGCCCAATAAATCTAGGGTCTACTCGACACTTTTCAACTCTTCTTCGCCCAGCGACGGAAACCAATCGTCATCTAGCCAGCATAAGCTCCCTCAGAAGGGGGTCTTTCCCGCCCCCTCGCGAAGCAGTTTGCAGGCATCAGCAAACGGTATGCCGCCTGCTGCTGCCGCGCCTACGCCCTCAGTGGCGGCCAAGTCGGATTTTCCTTTGAAAAAGCCTCTTGACACTGCTAATGAACATTTGATGACTGCATCGCCACCGAGCGTTGTGTCCGCTGTGGCTTCTGCGCCCGTTCAAACCCCAAGCGCCGCCGCCCATAGGCCTCGAAGTTTGCTTTCAACACCGCAGCTTGATAACTCCGTATTTCATCCTGGCGAGACCACCCCCAGCCTGCCACCAAGTAGAAATGGTATTTCGCCTTTGAAGCGGTCGCCTCCTCCCTCACAAAAGCCTAATAGAGGAATCCATTCTTCGCCGACTCCTGCAATCTTGCCTCCCATCACTACCTTACCCCCTTCACCTCCGAAGCAGATATCCACACCTCCAATCAAACCCTCCGATCCTACTCGGCCAGGGTCAAGGCCCTCCAGCAGCTTTGGGAGTGACATTTGATGAGGGTGTCGGTTTTCGTCGTCGGTGTACGACATTGTATGAGAATTCATGCCCTTGGCTTAGGTACGTAAGGCCTCACCATGCCTCGTGGCAGCTGAAGGTGGCAAGGCGGACTGGTATTGTAGGTTACGCCTATCTTTGTTGTTTATACATACGCATACCAGCTAAGATGGCATGTTGGTAGACTCTGATGCTGTGTTGGAACCTGGCCAGAAATAAAACAGCGGGCGTTTTTTTCCCCGGGGGAAGACGGCAGAGAATTGTATGAGATATGACGCATCTTGTGGCGTTTGACTGGGCTTTATGTTAGATATAGAATAATAGCAGAATGGCTGAGGTTTGTTTATCTTGCCATTTTCCGACGTCAACTCATCAACCAACCGTCCCTTCGCCCTTCATACATCCCCCGCCTTATCTTCGTTTACAGGTTTCCAACCACATGAGGAATTTTCTGTCCGCAGGAGCTAACATACTAGGTAGTTTAGTTTCCCTTCCGACAAGACGCCCAAGTCAAGTACATACATATGTCGGATGGTAGGTACCTACATGTAGGCAAGGGGGTAATATTGAATGCTCCCCATCTCACATGGTGGTTGACGCTCTGTCGAAATATTAAAACCGCTGCATTTAGGTAATGTTATCCCCGGTCTTCACGGCCCACATGTACCTTCTAGGTGGAGTTACCACTACACTCGCAATCTCTACACCGACTATTGTCTCCCACAGCCCCATTAGTATGTCTCGCATCTGGGAGAGTTCGCAGCATCTGAATGTGCGCATACAGCCGACGGCGCAAGGCTATTCACACTAACCAGTAATTAATAGCAAACCAGACGGCCTAATGAATATCGACCCGCAATTTCGAATGGTTCTGCATCCTTGATTGGCGATGTCGTCTTGTACTCAGTTGATCTGTCACACCGTTCCGAAAGCCTAGTCGAACTGTTGGCCAGAGCGCCGAGACATGGCTATAGCAGCAGATCAGGGATCCTCGCATCATGGACTTATTGGGTACTAAGTATACCAGAAGATGAAGCTCCGGGGCAGGAATCGAACGTGCACATATGATCCCGATCGGCTTGCGTACTGGCATACCAGGACGTCTGGCTATGCGGGAGAAAACGCAGTAGCCAGCGCTCTAAACGTATGGCTGGGCGTTGGTTTGGCTCGCTGGTGGATTGAAGTCAATGAAGCAGCAACTGTGCAAACCATGAGGCTAGCCACTCATCTACAGGGTGACCAGCATACTCACCCTAGACTTTGGACTACGGTCTACAACACCGGAACGCAATCCATGTCGAAAGTCCAATGCAGGTTACGATGCTTATAGGAATCAAACTACCTCACATCAGCAACTCCTTACGAGCAGCCTCAAGGGTAGAGCAACTCATATGAGCGAACGAGCCCATCTTGCAGCCAACCACATGTGTTTCTTTCGCCTGCTTTTTTTCTGGCTGCCTGACGATACTGTGCTGTTAAGGAATCTTGTAGCAACTACCTAGATGCCTTGACTGACGCTATTGCAGGTGGATACCAGTTGACGTTCAAACAGCCGTCAACGCTAATGTCGACAGCCGTCCTGCAGGCTGGGATGAGTAATGTAAACAACACATGACGGAGCCGTAGTTGACTACAGATCCAATGGTATAATAATATAGGCACTGTCCGGTGTCATTTCTGAGTGCTCGGCTGTCTCTCAGGTCATTTCTATTTAATCGGCCTAGCCTCATATGGGCGGTGTGTCTCTAATATCGTGGCCTGACAGTATATTCAATGCAGACAGTCCTGCTTGAGGCATCCAGGGCTGCTGCTGCACCAACAGCTTCAACAAGCAACATGAGCAACCACAAGCCAGAGAAGCGGTTGAGCGGCCATTTTTAAGAGAATGCAGAAATTATGCGCCAGTAGGCAGGTAGGTTTTTTCTGCATTTAGACGCTTTCTTCAACGGGGCGTCAAAGGAATGCGGATGTGTGGCAATTTCTGGGTCTCACACGCACGTTTTCGGAGCCCTAGGGAACAGCATTCCACAGCTCCTCCCTTCCACCTCGCCTGGCAGCGGCGGAAAATACCTTAGCACCTCCCCCAGGAATTGACATCCATTGCATCGCTTTTCACCGGCAGAGGCAGTCATACTCTACCTAGCGGCAATATTCAGCCGTACCTACCTAGGTAAGTACCTACAACCTGTAACCTACACCCCCTCTCCTCTACCTAATGATGACACGGCAACTAATCGACAACATGCCATGCTTGTAAGTGGGTAGTAAACATCAAGCCTCAGCAATGAGTCGCTTTCCAGTTCACGGCAAGGACCATGGGGTAGGTATGTACCTATGTATACAGGCCCCGGAGTGTAGAAGTGCGGAGCAGGCCAGAGGACCGGAGAGTCTGGAATGCCCCGTGCTCGAGAGCAAATACCTGCACTTTTCTAGCCCGGACACGGCAACGCACTAATCCTGCTCTCCCCTAAGTAAGTGAGTCAAAGTAATGACACAACGAGCGACACGTGCTCTGATACTGGCGTTTTCACCTCTCATCTTCTATACCTACTTTCCGCAAGCGGCCATCTAGGCTCAGAACGTCAAAGGAAAGAAGATGAGAGGCAATACAAATAACTACAAGCCCAGGGATTCTCTTTCTCAGGGTAGATGTAGAAGGAGGGCCCTTTTGTTCTTATTGCTGTGCCTGGTCGCTAGTTTGACAAAGACTGCATCCAGTAGCCAGCAGCCTGCCCGTTCGTCATCTTGCTCACGGCCCGGTCACCATCATCCGCCTCATCCATTAGGGGTGCTTTGTGAGCCTGGGTCCCGAGGAACTTATACACTCATATTCTTACTTTGTGGCACCAGTCCAGCCAATACCCTTTGATATGCTGGTGGCATTCCACTCTAGCATACCGCTCCACCACGATAACCCACCAAGCCTAGTCTTCTGCCCATCGTCAACGTCGACGCTCGTACATCTGTATACTCGATAGTCTCTTCGTCGACTTAACCCTGAATGTCGTACACGACGCAGTAAGCATACTCATATTCCTAACCTCGTTGTTGGGGTTGCCCGCTGCTTCAGCCCGGCTGTTTCTCCTTGACGGGACAGAACAAAGAGATACGAAAGGCTCTCCTGTGGAGTTTCTAGGCCAGGGGTGCTGTATGAACGAATAGTACTTCGTCCATACCCATCTTAGAATCAGCCGTAATTAAGGGGGGTGGGAGCATCAAAATCACTTCCTCAACACAACCTCACACCACTCTCCTATCCACCAGGGATCACGCTTCTACAATACACATACATACCTGATTCCCTGTGGATTCTGTTTCTACGTCTGGCAATTGTACGCCTTGCTTGCTTCGGTATTTTAACTTGACGATAACTCTGCAAGGGCAAGCACCAAGGCAAAATCATCGTGCAAAGCCCCATCTTACCTCTTCGCATTCGTCCAACAACCCGCCCACGCTCGCCCATCAAAGAAGCAAAAGCTGGGAATAACTGCAAACCGCGGCAATTTGCTGCAGATAGGTTCGTGCCAGAAGTTCATCCTTTCACCTGACTGACAGGTGCTGCATATATTCCTGCCCCAGATATGTACGCTTCATATGCACATTTCATGCCATGACTCCACCACATCCTGCCTGTGGCCTGCACCGCCTGTCAGAGACACAAACCCCGTTTCTGACAGCTCCCATGTTGCGGCTGCATCACCACCGCCATTGCTTCTTAATTAAGGCTAGCCATCGATCTCTGCTACATAGTTTACTAGCTAGCCGCCGGACTGGTCGGGCAGGCCGGCAGTTGGCGCCATGTAGAGGGAGCAATCGTACATATAGAAGTTGGCGACTGAAATGACCGAAAGAGATGTATCAGATAAGACTGAAGACTGGGACTGATTCGTTGGCAGATTCCCACGACGGATGTTTCTAGCTCTTCGACTTAGCACACGTGCTCCCTGCCCCTCAGGATCAGGGCCGAAGCGTTCGAAAATCCCGATACCACTCGTTATCTTCTTGCTATGTATGTGCCGAAGGAAGTGCCAAAGATATCATATCCTCGTCGTGTTCAGCCCTCACTTGTCTTTCTACGTCCCGTTCTGGACGCCTGCTACGCTGTGTGCCTGAAATAGGGCTTAGACTGACCTCAAAAAGTCTCAAGGACTAGGAAGCGCACAGGCAGATAGGCTAAAAATAACCTGCAGTCGCCCCGGAAGCCTTATATCGCCATCGCCATTCTGGATCGCATTCTACCATCATTAGTCTCGCCGTCACCGTTGGTAGTGTGCTTCATAGCGATACAGTGCTAATGACCATTCGCTTCTGAAAATCAAAGCCAGATTTCTCCAGTCTAGCTGGTGCGTTCGACCCAGCCCCATGAGAGCGACCGAGCTACAGCCCAAGCTACAGCCCCCCCTAAACCACTACCAACCTACTCTATGTATGTTAATATGCATGCGAACTAGACGAGATACGACGCCATATTTGCTATCAGTTGCGCCAATTTGCTTTACAAGCAAGCAACCGTCTTTGAAGAGCTCCTTTCTTCCTTCTGTTCCTGTATGGTACCGCCTTTGTTTAACTCTCATTAGCCTTCTCAACGCAAATATCGGGTTAGCTGTGGTGCCAATACAGCTTCAAAGAGTGCCTCACACTTTGCTTACTTGTACTGCCTTTTACCTCAGAATAAAAGGAAGCCGATGAGATGGAGAAGGGCGCATCACCATCCCCGGCACTATCGCACACTCTCAATCCAAGCGACGATACTTTCCATAGCGGCTTCCAACAACTCATCCAACATAATGCAACTTCAGCTCCGTATCATCCACCAGATCAACAAACAGTCCACACCGGAGCCCACATGGGATCAAATCCGCACTCCAGGTACGCGAGCCCAGTTCCACAGTCGAATATGATGCCCGTGTACGAACACCACGCGCCGGTGAACCAGGCATCTCCCTATCCAGCTCCTTCATATACGGGGAGCTATCAGACGACATACTCCGTCGATCAAAGTCCATACCCTCAGCTTCCTGATATGGCTCATTCCGCAGTAAGTCCTCTCAAGCCCCTGAGTCTCGTTCCTTTGACCGATTTATGTTAATGCTTAGGTTATGCTCAGACGCCCCATAACGCCTACAGCACTCCCGCCACGTCGCCGCCGACACCAGTCCAGAATGAAGGAGTAATGACAACTCGGAGTGGACGGGTGATTCCGAGGCCATCACTATCAACTACTCTCACACGGCCAGCACGTGTTGACAAACCAGCACCGAAGCCTCGGCCGGGAAGGAGGAAAAAGAAACCTGCAGACAACGGTTTGCCCGAAAAGGGGGCTATCTTGCTTGGCCAGCCTCTTAGTCAATTGGTGAAAGACTTAACAAATGTGGCAGATACCGATATCCAGGCGTATGTGAACCGGTCGCCAGAGGAGCGGCAGCAAGAAGTTGGGCAGTCCAAGAATGGGAAGGTGAAGCGGCCGATGAATGCATTCATGCTGTACCGCAAAGCATATCAGAATCGCACCAAGGAGTGGAAGAGATTGGACGACATAAGGCGACGGGAAGAGCGCGCCAGTGAAGGAAAACCAGAGAAAGGCCATGATAACCATCAGGTTATTTCGCAGGTGTGTGGTATCAGCTGGAATATGGAGCCTCAGGAGCTCCGCGACCAATACGACGAGTGGGCCAAAATAGAGCGCAACAATCACAAGATTGCATTTCCTGACTACAAGTTCGCACCCGCGAAATCCAAACTCAAGAAACCCAGTGGCGGAGGCGGTGGTAACCGCCATGACGACCATGAGTCAGACGACGATAACGCGTCGAACCTCGATGTGTACGATATTCAAGAATGGGGGCATCCCCATAGCGGGCCTCCTTCGCGGAATACAACGCGATCAGCACGGTTTCATGACCCGGATGGGGACTATGTGTTACCACCCGGATACCACTCCGTGTACACATCGCCGTCGCCGGGCCTCCAGCATGCGCGCCTCCCAGGTGCGTATGCCGCACAGGCACGCCAGCCACATCCATCCTCATTTCAGTACACGAATCCTGGGAAACCGCGGCCTGCAGACTATGGTTCGACGCTTGGTCAAGGGCAGTACTACCAACAGACCACCGAGTTCACCCAGCAATCGTATCCCCATCACTTCGGTGGTACAGTGCAATACGGTATGCATCATCAGCCGAACATGCCTGCTTACATTGAGAACGTCTACGTGAACAAGACGAACTCACCTGGCTCGTCGTTCCAGGGGTCGCCTCATATCGATCACCATACATACAACGAGCTCATAGGACCCTCGGCATCATACGCACCACAACTCTCACATCCCCACAATGCCATGCAGCCTCGACATCCGCACTCACATCCGCATCCTCCACATCGTCCACCTCATATAATCCGTCATCCAGCTGAACATCACCAGATAGATCCCTCACTAATGTCAACACATCATCAAGAGCCGGGAGGCGGAGGTGGTGGGGCGGCGCATGATACCACTTACGACAGCCTCGGTATTTTGAATTTGGGGCATGGCAACGAGTTTTCAAGCGATAGTCTCTCAACATATCAGCTTGAACATGGTGGGGTCGGGCTTGGAAGCCATGCAGAATCGCCTCCCCCGCAGCAATTCGAGCAAGCATATCACACGCCCAACGAAAGCACCGCAACCCCTACCGGGGAGACTGGGGGGGATGCGGCACCACAAGGACCGACAGCACCGGCAGAGTCATCGTCGTGGCAAGACGACGAGCCCGTTGGCACGGGCGCGGATGCGAAGGTAGGATCGTCAGATTGGGTAACGACCCTCGGCGGCGGTGTCGACTTCCAACTTGAGGACATCGATCAGATTCTTGGGACGACGACAGATAGTCCAGGTGGTTAACGATAGTAGAGCCGAATACATAAAATGTCAGATCCATGACTCGCCATACCACCTCATTCGTGTTGCTTACACATATGGTATAACAACATAAAGCCCTGGCTTGGCTCTTCCCTGATGTGCCTTGCCGCATTCTGTTCTCGTTACCTTTTCTTCGGTCCCTCCGTTTGCTCCTATCTTCTCACTCCCGCTTCGCCCTTTCCACCATCTCGTGAGAAAAAGAGGAAGAGCGCACATACAGAATACCTAATAGGTACAGTGACTGTGGTGTTAACAGACATGGGGCACCAGGCTATTGACCAGATTTCTCGTCTCTATCACACATACAGATATTTAGTGTACAATCTGTACAAGAAATGGAATAAGGATAATAATCAAAACGAATAAACATACAGCTTTCTTCAAAATCACGGGGCGAGAATAAAAGGGGGAGAGCTGAGGAGAGACGGAAGATAGGAACATGTATTACCTAGCAAACAGTAGGGTAAGGGATGAACGCGATTCAAAGGGTAGAGGAGACCGGCTGGATGGACTGACTTGGATGAACCGGTTTAAAAGGAGAGGGAAAGGGAAAGGGAACCCCCTTTCAAATACCCACTGGTATTATGATGTATTTAATAGACCCCCTTTATTTTACCCTTCTTCAAGAAGCGGGGTTTATTTGTTTCTCTTGGCAATGTTTTGAGGCTTGAGCCGTTGAAATTGAGATTTTTATTTTTATTTTTATTCTTATTCTTATTCTTTGCACAACTTCGTAATTGTAGATTTGCCGTAGTTCAGGTTCATTGCCTCAAGCTGTATCGGTCGGTTGGAGCTCCTCCTGCTTCTTCTCTTCAAGAAAAGGCGTAAGGCATGATAGAGGATAACAAACGTTACATATGAAGATGTCGAATTTTGTTCTGTTCACCTATGTGTAATCTATCATTGGCTGTGGTTTGATCGATCCATTGCTGCCTAGGTATGTTTTAGGTAGTAAGGTTGAGCATAGGTGACTGTAAATACTTACATAGATATTCATAAGGAAGGGCAAGACGGAGAGAAGGGGAATGGAAGAAATATGCCTAAAATTGGGATGAGATTGTAAGAGGTGAGGTGAGATGAGACGAGACGAGATCACCAGTAAAGATAGCAAATACCGAATATAGCCAAAAAGAAGCAGAACAAGACAAGACAGAACTCACGAAGTGAGAAAGATAATTAATTTAATTCTTCAAAGACTTTATTTGCTCCTATCCCTGATCCTCATCCATGCCATACCATACCAACTGCTTACTTACAGCTCATCTCTGACCCGTTCCTGTTGCTGCTGGTTCTGTTGGTACTGGTTCCCCGGGGGGCCTTCCATCATTCTCTTCTTCGGGTTTGGTAATTCCCAAGGCTCGCGCTCTCTTAGTATAGTTTCTCCCTTGTTATTATTGTTATTGTTATTGTTATTATTTTCCCAAACAACTTCTTCTGATTCTGAATCGGGATCAGAATCATCCCCTAGGGGCAGAGGTCCATTTTTCTCTTCGTCTTCGGCGATGATTTTGGCGATATGTTCCATCACTAGATTGCTCTCTTGTTGTTCGGCGGCTTGTTGTGATGCGACAGGTGGTTGTGGAATATTATCGTCGGCAGCCTGAATAGTAGGAACGCCTTCATTGTTCATGTAGACCGCAGGCTGCTGGTGCGAAACAGCAGCCCCCGCCGCCGCGTCTAACTGTAACTGCGACTGGACCGGCGACCTCCCTCCAACCGTATTAGACACTCCAACAGCAGTCCTGAAAACCAACTTCAGGGGCAGCCAGACTAGCCACCACGTCGGACCCCACAGCAGGCGGCGGAAAATAAGCCATCCGACCGTAACAACTAGTAGATAGAAAGCGGACCGCAGATACCAGGTGTCTGACTTCTGGCTCTTCAGCAGAGTGCCGAGCAAGGCGCGAGAGTTGGACAGCATGGCGTCGAGGTTGCTGTAATTCTCCGACAGCTGCGCCAGCGCGTCGGTAGACTCTCTCAGAGTGTTGTGCGCGAAGTCGCTCTTGGCCAGCTCGGCAGCCATCATGTCGTGCGTCCGACGCATCGACTGCGTCACGTCGTGGCTGGTGCTGATCATCTGGTCTTCCTTGGACATCTCCGACGACATCGGGTGTTTGCGACGACGAGGAAAGGGCTCTGTGGCGGTTGTGTTGGCAGTGGTAGGTGTGGCTAGCCCCGGGGACGATGCGCTGGATCTTGGGGGATACGAGAAGGACGCATAGAGGATCTCTCGTTCGCGCCGCTGCGCTTCTTGTAGGTTGTGTTTTGCTGTGATCTGAGCTTTTCGGAAGGACTTGCGACAACTAATCCCAATCACATCTGTCAGCATGATAGATAGACTCGCGTGACCAGGAGTATTTCGAGTGCATGTGCATGCGTATGTGTAATGTTTCTTTTTAGGAGCAAAGACAGAAGAAGGCGACGACTTACTCTCGCACCTCGTTGTCGAGTCGCTCAGCGCCGTCCTTCAATCGGGCCTTCTCATGATGGAGAGGACTGCCAGATCTCCCGGGGTGTATATCAATGATCTCCTCCTGCAATAACTCGAGCTCTTCTTCCTGCTCCCGCAATATCTGGTTGATTTCCGAGCTCAACTCTGAGGCTACATTGTCGTCATCATCACTGGAAGAAGCCCCAAGCGGGACGGACCCGGGCAGCTGGAGATTAGAGTTGGCGAGACGGTCGATGAGCTCCTTCAGCTGAGCTGTCGCCTCTTGTAGAACGTTCAATCGATCGAACAGGTCTGCGAAGCGCTTGTCTAGCGACTCGACGGCCATGTTTTGCTGATAAAGGGACTCGTCGTTGTGTGCTTTGCTTTATAACTTCGAATACTGAAATGAATCCGACAGCTGTCATTAGGACTGTCCCACAGTACCTTGCATTCCTCTGGAGCTCGATGTACCCTTTAATGGCTTAAAGGTCTCAATGCACGGCACTCACTTGCAAGTCAATATATCAACAAGACACTCATGTGAATTCAATATTAATATTATTGTTTCGTCTAGTATAGAAGGTCCCCTTTTACTGTCGAACGTTTTCTGTATGAAATGTGTTCATTCAAGGCCAAGGCAAGTACCAATTTAAGGTGGTATTGCTGCTGTGGATCCCAGTGACGTTGCTTTAAAACATAGGGGCTTATTGCCATATGGCTCCCCTGTCCAGATGTCTGCATTGTTGCACCGCCACACTTCACAGTTGGTGGAGGCGGGAGGTTCCGGTCTAGTCCCTGCCCAGTCACAATCATGAGCGGCGTCGCAAAAACATTTGGAGATACCTACCTAACCTACCTACCTACCTCCAGCTCTTAAGTACTGGGATATTGAAGCCGTCAGTCTGGACTACAGATCACGAACCTCAAGCGCGGGTTTGGAAATACCTACATAATTACCACCAGTCCGGTTCGGCAAAGCCAATTGAGTCGCGCAGGTACGTCAGTCCGTACACCGTTCCCCTGTGACGACTTAAATGGAACCAAAAAAAGGAGGAGCGTCAAACCATCAAACATACGATATCTACCAAGCAACACGAGACGACGGGACAAACCAACTAACCGGTGCACCAGCAAATTTCGATATAAAAACTACTCCCTACGATCCGATTCCCAAAAATGATCACCCGCTTCATCACCGAGGTGAACACAAAGTTCAACCCTTTCTCGATGCGCTCGCGCGCGACGAGGCTCTTCCTCAGCTACCTGCCGCCGCACGCCCGGAGCGAAGGTATGCAGATCAACACGACGCTCCTCCCGCGGACGTCTGCCGAGGCCAATTCCTTGATCGTCAAATTCAGTGCGTCTTCTCCCAATATTTCCCCCGGGTCCTCCGTCCCTCTCTTTCCGCACTTTTCCCTTCCTTCAAAATCAAAGCAATTCTCAGTTCGGGCTCAAACAAATCGATTGCTACATCAATCATCCCTCCTCTTCCTACTTCCTACCTTACCTAATTACACACACCCCCCGCAGCCAACTAAACTGATACAAACCTGGCTAACCTAACCTATCACAAAAACAGAAGACGGAAAAGAGATGAAGCTTGACGGCGAGGCCCTTGGCATCAAGGGAATCATCGAAGAAGTAGACAGGCATTCTCGTGTCTTGCAGAAACAGGCCGATCTCGCCGAGGGCTAAGAAGAGATATCTACCTACGTACTCAAGAGGAAAGGGGATGAACACCCCCCTGCTTTATCTGTACTCTTCCTTGTACAACAACTACGAGCATTGAATAGGCGTTATTTGTTTACTATTTGGGTGAGATAGATATTCTCACATGCCGAGCGCTATGCGATACCATCTGGTCGGACGGCTTATTGTATTGTAACAATTGAACAACAATTAGTGGAGCTTGACAATGAAATTACGAGAAACAAAACATGGAGGACTTTCATCCGAGTTTGCAGCGTGAAATCTCACTGACAGCACATTCTGGACTACATGCTGGACAAAGCATCGCTCCATCACTGCGATAGGCAAAGGGGTGACGCATGGCAAGATAGGTTACGAGTGACTGCAATTAATAGTTGTAGAACTTCGCATCGTAACCACTACTTCTAGTCCCCACCCAGCTGTCTTTTCGCTTATGAGCAAAGCCGCTCATCCCTGGGTTAGTGTCAGAGATAAGAGAAAGAATATTGACAACCTGCGTTGGCAATATACGAGTTCCGACCAAACAACTCAATCGATTTCGATTTGTAGCACCCGGGTACGGAATCTCTCGTCTACGGCCAAAGCGTCACCAACATCCTATAAACTGAGATAGCAGCGCCTCCGCCTTCAGTTAGCGGCGCCGCTGATAAAGAACCACTTGTCAATAGAGCTATCAATCGGCTCAGGGGCTAGATTCTCATTAGCTGGGATAGGAGGCAGCTGCTCGGAAGAGACACGGCTAGGCGAGTGCGCGACGGTCAAGTTGGTGCTAGAAAGCGTGTCAGTATATTCAATCTGTGGCTATATAGGGGAATACGTACGTCGAGATACCACCGGGCTGTGTCTTGCCGGTGATGAGCTTCTCCCAGGCCTCGGCGCATTCTCGGATAACGTCCATGGCATAACTATAAGCCATGTTAGCTAAATTCTTATTTCATCAGGAGCACCAGGAGATGAGAATACAACGTACGCCTTGTTCTTGCACTCTCCCGTAAAGGCGAACTGGTTCTCAGGCTTTCCATCGGGGATTTTGTAGATACGGAACCACTCGTTGGTGGCACGCAGCAGACCAGGAAGGTGACGCTCGACATCCTCCACATCGTTGAGCTTACTAGCCAGAGGGTCCTTGACGTCAACGACGATAACTTTCCAATCGGTCTCCTCCTCATCTAGCAAAGCCATGACACCGAGGACTTTGACTTGCTTGACCTGGCCAGTGTAACCGACGAGCTCGCCAATCTCGCATACATCAAGCGGGTCGTTGTCACCCTTGGCCTTGGTCTCGGGGTGGGTGGTATTAGGGTCTTCCCAGGTCTACAGCCAGGCATGAGGTTAACATTAGGTTCAGAGACCCCAGACTGGATGGCCACCTAAGGCTTAGGCCAGGGCTTACCTGGGGGAAGGCACCGTAGTTCCACAGGTATCCTTTGTGGGGGAAGCAATTGCGGACGAATCGAAGCTTGCCCTTTTTCACATCCTGCTTGATGGGGTTGAGGAGCTCGTCCTTGGAGATCTGCCGAAAGCGTGTTAAGTAAGCAAAGGAGCACTTGAGGAAAGCAATGACGGGACTTAAAATACCTCGAGCTTGGCATTGGTCCATCTGGGGATCTCAACGATCATGTTGAGGATGGTCTGCTCCTGGTTGGCGTAGAGAGGGATATCGTGAAAGGGCGAGATCGGGACGCCATCCTTCTCGAAGTAGACACGGTGCTCAAGCGTGTTGGGCGCAGCGACCTTGCGGACGGTGTAGCTCATTGTGGAGTCGTTCTCTGGAGCGGTAGTCTGTGTTTTGGTATTAAGGGACGATGAGGATGAGCTCGAAAAGTGTCGAGCAAGCTGGACTGATCGCTGGGAGGCTATGTTGGCGGTGGGAGAAGACTTCCTAGGAGATGTTGACGATAGAGGGGAGGAGGGGATGATGCTGGAAGGACCAATTGCTGCAGCTTGCGTATGTAATGAACAAAAATTGGCAGTCTCACTGGACTTTGACGTGGTGCTGCTGCTAGTGGTGAAGGAGGGGTGGGAAGGGGAGCCACCTGCAACGGTTGACGGAGGGGGAGGGGTTACGATGTTCCTGGTCGGGTTGGGCCCCGCCGACAAACGGGGCGACAGTGTGTGATTGGCCCGCGGCATTGAGTAGATTACTAGCTGTCGGTACAGCTGTGGGAGAGCTTGCGGCTGATGTTGTCTCGTTGGTTGTTTCGCTAGTGTGGGCGTCCGAAATCGCCTTTGCAGAATTTGCTCAATAGCTCTTGATGACATTGCTTCAATTCTTAATAACGCTGACAAGGATTGATAGATAGTTTAGCAGATAATGGATAATTAATATTATTCTACAAGATAAAACCAAAGACGAAGAAGAGGATGTCGATGCTACAAGAATGTTGCTACAAGAGGGCTGTATTGCCTAGCCCTTTGCTCGGGTAGGTTAGGTGAGAATAGGGAGCTGAGAGACCACTTCAACCCTTTTTTTTTTTTGTTCTCTTTTCGGATAGTGGGATGGATGGGTAAACGGATGGATCCATGAGCACCCGAGAAATGTGGCTGGTTACTGGTTGCCTTTTGTGGATTAAACACCTAGCAGGCCCCCGAAACATTACCGTTTGTTGTCAATCATCCACATCATTGCGACAGGCACCGCTGGAGGCACGATGCGGGTCTCTGTGGTACCGTCTTTACGAAAGCTGCATCACCAGTCTTGTATCTAGAGTCATAGTGCATCCATAATTGCAAATGTCTACTACACACTTACTGTTCGTTTGAGCCTATCGCTCTATATTCGGCCACACTGTCTCTTCATCTACTCAAGCGAAGAGTGGCGGACTTTGATGCCGTGAATATAGCCTGAGCTTCCAATGTATAAGCTAATACATCTATACCGTAATACGTCAATCTATATAGATGTATTTTGCTTACAGATTAGGTTGGAGGTGATGTTTGGTAATTGCCCGCGGTAAATGCCACAATACTCCGCCAGTAAGCGCGCAGTCGGGTAAGCAGTGTAACATGTCAGCAACCACTAGAGTAGCTGAGAGGAGAGCTTCTCACTATTCGCTAGCCGAAATGCCAATGCCTACATGGTATTGAGAAAGACAAAATGCCCATGCAGTAAAGCTCAATAATTTGAAAGCGCCACCTCGGCGCCCTCAGCTGCTGGCAAATCGACCTCCTCTGTCAATAATCAAGGCAAGACACCAACAGTTAACCGTCACTCACGACGTAATATTTCTATCAGGCTTTAGGGGCTATGTCAAATGGCTAGACTTACATGTTGATGCGTTGATCGGTGAATAAACAACTCTGTCTAGCATCTAAAGTGCGTAAGATGATACATGATTTCCCACGCAGCTGTTTCGGGTAGTACTTAGCCTGGACAAGCCTATGCTGTTGTTTAGATCCTCAACTTTTGGGTTTGAACTAAATAGGCAGTCTTTAGTCCCTGTAAAAGTAGCCGACTGCGTTACGGGAGGTTATACTCTGACAGTCAAGGCGATGTTGTATCCACGTTCTCGCAGGTGCAGTCTCTCGGAGCGGTTTCATTCCCCCTCGCATGACCTTTTTTGGAGAAGATATCACTGTGATCGGATCGGAGAGTGATAGAGGGTATGTGTGTAGCCCAATGTTGTCAGCGCATGATTTGGTTGGCAATTGCTCGAGAGTTAAAGTTCAATGCCACGAAGGCGTTGCTGAGCCGAATGAAACTGGCCAAGAAGGCTTTTCCAACTCGAAAAGGGGTTACTACTCTTCTTGCTAACATGGAATAGTAGGGGGACTAGGTAGCAGAACGAACCTCAAACAGCGGTTCTCGTTTCCAATTCGCGTGTATCATCCCCGTTAGGGAACTAATCTCGTTTACTTACCAACCTCCATGTCATGAACATGCCTAGTCAGAAGTCTAGCCTGATGGCCTGAATTTGGACACGCCCTTCTGACTGCGTCTTGAGTTGCGAACAATATCTATTTTGACTCGGGGGCTTGGATAAGGCCGCAATTGTTCGAATTGCGTTGGCGCGCTCTCCTCGCTATGCGATTGTCGAGGGTTGTGTACGAGTAAATAGCTATCATCGAGTAAATACAGCCGCACATCGTAGCAAGCTTGTTATGCGTCGTTGTGTCTCTAGGGACACGGCACTATGAGCGCTCTATATCGACGTGATAGTCCGAGGCTGGGGACCGGCGTAATTCATGTTGGCCACTTGCCTAGACGGCGAGTCGTTGAGGCATAAGTCGTAGAAGGAACCTACGTAAGCACCCCTTTGATTACAAAACTGCTTGATTAATACGACAAACGCTTGTTGATCGTCAGGTTGAGATGATCTCGGCTTGAGCCATGTTCTTTCCTGCATGCTGGTACCGTTGACTGATATTGCCGAGTTAAAGGGAAAGCGTGAGAACTCGCTACAGCACTCGCGTGTGAACACTTTTCTTACAGCAAGCGGCATGCTATTATAACTTGCGATACGAGACAGCGTCAAAAACATCGCTCGTCACCGAGTAAACAGTCCCCACTATGGCACTATGCCACGAGAGAACTGTGAGAGTTCGAACCTGGGGTATTTCAGGGGGTTGGCCGGTGCATCAGACAATTCACCCTTAGGCTCCCAAACCTTATAGCAGAAGAAAAGGCAGCGAGCATACGGAGAGCCGCGAGGGAAAATAAAAAGGACAGGAGAAGGATTCTTTTCCTAACCCCAGGGGCAGCTATACATATAAAAAAAGCCACGGTAGGATTGGAGGTTCGGGTCTCCGTAATACAGGGTGGGTCTCGGTCAGGTACTGGCAATATGTGCGTCGAAAACTAGATGATCGCCAGGAAGGCGAATAATCCAGAGCCCCATGTCCACAATGCGACCCAGACGCGGAAGCAATGCACACGACGCCAGGGTCAATCCGACCGTAGCTGTCAGTATCATTGACTTTGTCTCTTTGTCTCCCGGTCTTCTCGTGTACATGATCTGAATGTATCTTTTTTAATGTATGCAAGTATCTTAGATTGTATCGGTGTGCTGGTAGAGTAGAAAGCTGCAGGTGACCTTGGCAAATGCCCATGCACGCATGTCCCAGGCCCAAACATTCACAATTCAAGCCAATTTCCTAATCCGTCAGTAACTAAGCAAGAGAACAAGAGCTTATTGACAGGGCAGAGACCGGGGGTTTTGCAACTGTTAGCGAAAGCTTCATTTTCAGGTAGTTGACAACCATCATTGAAATGCAAATGAGAACTATAAAGTCTTCTTGTGCCGTCAACGTGGTGATCTCTACTTCTAAAGCCTTCATGGGAAAATGGCCCCCAAAATGGAGCGCCAGTGCTGGAAGCAGCAGAACGGCGAGTTAACCGGCGTCACATGATCCAGGCACGGTAGCGTTCATGTACGAGACCCTCCAACTGCGGCTTGGGAGAACATTTCGATTTTCGGTCAGGCCCAGGTTTCTTATTCGTCAATGGGGAGACTCTTGGCTGGGGTAAGTAGCCAATGAGCGTCAACCTGGTCACTACGCCGTCCTGGTTACTCGCAGCCAGCACAAACAAGTGGTTGCCTCGAGCTACTTTGATGTCTCGGGCTTCATTGAGACTTCATAATTTTGTGACATCTGGGCTCGAAATTCACTTATCGTAAAAATTTAACCCCACAGGTACCAAGCAGTCGAGTACCCGCTGGTCCTCGCTGATTCGTGTTGCGTGTTCGTCTGACAAGGAGAGGTACTTCTCTAGCCGACTTACACGGCCCACGCAGGCATCATGACAGCCGCCGCCCACCTATCCCAGCTCGCCGCCCAGGTGCCTGGGTTACTTAACGAGCATCGTTCCAAGCGAGGACGTGACCTCGATATTTGTTCCCAGTTTTTTGACTTTACCGCCTTCTACGGAGAGGAGCAGTCCAGCTCCGGATCCCGGACCAGGTCCGTCGCCTCTTCCGATCCGGGCCTCACGTCCGGTTCGTCCGAGGACGACGGAGCCCCCTCGCCCGGCCCCCATTTTGATAGCTACCAATCCAAGGACACCATCAAGCAGGCAAAGCAACATGACGATCGCTTCACTCTCCCCGAAATCCGCCCGAAGCGCGGTGTGGCCTATCCCTCAAAAATCCATCTGGACAATGCACCAAGCCCTACCGGCTCGGGTACATCTGGTAGCAATGTCATGATTCTTTCGAATCCAGGGTCCCCAACCATCCTCGACGCTGCCCTTGAAGAGAACCACCCACTTCACCGCGGCAGACGAACCCGGCCTCTAGAGAACCCGGAGAAGGTGGCAGTAATGCGGAAACTTGGCGCCTGTTACCGCTGCAAATACCGCAAAGTAACGGTGAGTAAAACGAGGTGAGACACCACGCTGGCTCTCAACTGACCGTTGTGAAGTGCGATGAGGGAGCCCCGTGTTCGAGCTGCACCGACTATGCAGCAAAAATCCCAAATGTAGGTTGCGATAACCTGGCCGAACAGATGTGTTTCCGACATAAGCCAAGTCTCATATTCGGCGACATTCATCAGAGTATCAGTACGTTACCCAGTGATGCTAATTCTCAAATGGAGTGGGGCGTTAATCTTTCTTATTCCAGGTGCCGAATACTCACCAAGACCGACTACATCCAACGCCACGCCAGAATACACACTCGACATCTTCTTCCACCCCTTGGGACCACGCTCTCCCCCCTTGTCCCTCAAAGTAGGGATAGAGTATGAGCAACAAGTCGATTCGCTCAGCAGCTCTAGGAGAAGTAGAGGTTATGGATATAGACTATCCGATAGAGATACTCGAGATTTATGGAGCAAAATCGTGGAGTGGGCTTCGTCACAAATGGAGCGAGAGGGGACTGGCAGTTTCCAATCGACCCTGGACAATCTCGTCATATCTTGCCTTCCCGGGTTGCCACACGTTAGCATATGCCTGACCATCTCATTGAAGGCTGCCACTGACTCTTGCACAGTCTGATCTGCTTCATGATCTTCATAGACTGAGGTGTTATTACAAGGTGTTGCGTCAGAAGCGATTCGCCTACCGGACGCACCCTATGGGCGAATTGGAGGAGCTCCCTGCCGACTTCCACCGTTTCTTGAAGGCCTCGCTTTCCAAAGCAACCGCCCAGGTTGAAGATAAAGTCTGGGAAGGGCTATTAGACAAGAAAACAAAGTCCCCCAAATCCAGCCAAGACCGGTTATCCCTGTGGGCAGGGTGGATGCAGATCATCCTTCTGTATCGCGATGTAGCGAAAACCAATGGTTCCGAAGGTATGTGTAATTTGACAACTCATTCGATAATCACAGCTGACAGATGGACCCTAGAATCGTGGTTCACCGTAAACATGCAGAGAAAAGCCGAAAGTCTCATGAATTGTGCTGCCGTGATGTATGATTTACACTTCGGCAAAAGAAAACCAACCACGTTGGTGGACGGTATGGACACCGCGATGTTATTCGACAGAGTTGAGTCTCAGCAGGTAGACTTCCGTAAGTCGTCTCTTGGTATCTGGATAAACAGCTCCAAATCATGGTCTAACTTAGTACCTAGTTGCGCAAGTTCGCCAGGACGACCGGATGTTGGACAGAGTTTTGAGCGCCCTGCTGGCCAAACCGCAAAGGAATACGACGCGATCTCGGATGCCGCCGCCGCAAAAGAAGCAGAGGAAATCGGCATGATGCGTTGAAAACTCCTCTGTCTTGCGCTTTCGTCTTCTAAGGGCTTTTGTTTCCTTTCTTTTTCCTCTCTCTCTCGGATAACTGGGTATGATGCATGGTTTATGGTTTCTGTTTCGTTCTGGATGAGGAGTAAGGAGTTTTACAATAGCAGAGATACCCAGTTGTCGTCTTCGAGCAATGCTTTCGCCTCTGAGCTTTGAAGCTAGGGGTAGCACAGAAGGCACTTGCTTGTACATTGGCATTGACCGTGGGATTCATCACTCTGGATGCCAAGGGCCTGGATGAGGAGGATTTGCGATCTTTCATCGACAGTCGCTTTCCCGTAGTGTCAACCGTACACAGGGCTGTCAAACGGCGATGACCGGAATTAAACACTAAGTGCAAACTATACCAGCGTCGGCTGGCCTTTGGGGGTTTTCTGTACGTTTAAAAGTTGACGAAATATCATGACCGCATTTGTATAAGTACCACGGCTCCGTCACAAGGATTCTGCCCATTGCCTTGTCGTTTGCCGATACGTTTAAACGCGTTTGCAATCTCCTGATGATTTAGCATCTTGTACAGGACGGGGTTCAGAGAGACGGTCAGCTGCAATTTGGTCTTGTTCTTGCCGTTTATAAACTGCGCGTTGTACCTATCAGGCTATTAGGGAAGAAACTTCAATGGGAAGCGGAGCCGGACTCACCCAACGTTTTTCTCTAATTGCGATTGACTGCTAGGTGCAAAAGGGCATAGTTTCGAGAGCAGATGTGCAGTTTCACCGATATATTGTGCCCAGAATATTGCTTCTGAGCTCACCTCAGAAACAAGGCGCTGTATGCTGTTGAATAACTGTTGATCGATAGGCCCAAGAGTGGCTCCCCATCTAAAGCAAAGCGTTAGACCAAGAATGGCCCGAGCAAGGTGGGTAAGTCCAGGGGCACTCGAATCACGCGTAAGAGATCGGTGCAATTGGAATGAGGCATTTGTTTCGCTAGGTTCTCCCATTCTGGTCCATATTTCGCCAGCGAAGAGTGGTCCAAGCCCCAAGGTAAAGACGGTAGGGATATTTGACTGCGCGGCGTTTAAAGGTATAGCAGACTCTAGTGCGCCGGTGATAGCCTCTAAAGCTATTGGCCTGATCTCTTGGCCGTATGGCAATGAGGGTAATGGGCAGGCTTCCCGGATATTTGGGGGGAGCTTCAGGAGCAATACGCCTTCCCGATTCCCTCCACTGCAAAAAGTGACTGTACGAATGCGTGGGATGGCGCTGATGAGCGCTTCCACAACCGTAACTATGGCGGGGAATTGTTTGCGTCTTCGTTTTGACATTCCAAAAACCTTGCCCTCGTATTCAGCGTTGAGTTTCCGCATGATATCAGTCTGTTTGAAGAGGTCTCCCTTGACCGTGTAAGCACCAATAGATGGGATGGGATACGGCTGGACAGGGTCGTTGTGCATCAAAATACTTCCGTATCCCCTAAACCCCCCGCCACAGAGGTATACGTCAATGCCAGCCCGGCTTGGCTCACCTTGGGTGTCTTTCAACATTGGGAACTCTTGCTCGAGTCTGGCAAATGCGCGATGCATCCCTAGTCGCAACTCATCTAGCGCCGCGTCTCGAACCTTGACCTCGCTTTTCTCCAGAGTATTGATTAGCTTGGCCGCCCCGAAGGGCAAGCTTTTCCCCGCTCGTGCAGCTGGGATTGCATAATCACCTGTGTTCGAGTTCATATACGTCATTTGAACGGACCCGCCGCCCAAGTCTAGGAAGAGTCCACTGACATGTGAAAACCCGCTCCTCGCGCCCATAGCGCCGAATAATGTTTCGACTTCAGGCGCCAAAACATGTACAGTCAAACCAGACTCGGCTTTGATAGCATCAAGCATGGCTGCAGCGTTGCTTGCTTTCCTCATAGCCTCGGTTGCGAACACGGAGACGTGTTCGGGTGGCACCCCATATTCATTAGCTACGAGGTTGAAGCGGGCAAGAGTCCGTGAGACCTGAGCGATGATGTCCGGGGGGAATGCTGGAGGCCCGCCTGAGGAAGATTCGTTGAGTGCATCAAATAGCGAAATGGCGGCACGCTCTCGGTACAGACACCTGAGGAGGCGGGAGCGAGGCGGTGACAGGTCTGATATAGAAAAACGGATGCCATTGCTATCTCTCGGTGAGCTCTGTTCAACCTGGGCATCTATAGCTGCAAAACACGACCGCTAAATTCATAGACACACACCTTCCCATATCGACCAATGCGTAAAGGTGGCTGGGGAGGTCGGGCGACCATGGCGGCAGCTTCAAGGCAAAGTTGTCAAGAGTGAGGATATCAACAGGTGACGCCATGGGTGCAAGTCGTTACAGATATTGTGGAAGAAACGTTCAGAATGCTTGTAGAACGAGAATTGGAAACGGAAAATGGAGGTCCCCACAAAACCCCAGCTGTGCGCCGCCCGCATATTACCACATGCCATCTGGCATTCCAGTCGCCAATACCTGGAGCATGCCCATGTTCTGCTGTGCAGTAGGTTAGAGGGCCATAGGTATCCACCTCCAAGTCCCGCGTAACTTTAACGATTAAATGTCGTCTCATCGACTATTACCTACAGATTTACACGAGGCATTGATAAGTATATTTTATGTCTGTCATTATTGCTGACTACGATGTTGATCTTTCATGTTTAGGGGAAACACAGAAGCTCAGATATCTCTATATAGTCCGGAGAACAGGTGGTAGTAAGTTTGTAACAGACGCGTCGCATGACAGTCACGGTTGCTTTTATTGGCAACTGTTCGAGGACAACTAAAATAGAATATGGTAGTCCGCAGGCGATATGAACTGCGGGTTTGAGGCTGGTTTCGCCATTTAGACTACCGGGTACGGCCACCAGACTTTTCGGACGGAAAGAGTTGGTCGCATCCGGCCGACTTATAGACCTATTCCAGCTTTATGCCCTATAAGAAAAGTATCCGGATGCTTCCTGATCGACCGGATGCACAACGCCTAGACGTGGGGTCGTGTGTGGTCTCACCTGTGCAACTAGGATCTGTCTTTGCTGGAGGCTCTGCTTAACATAGCTGCAGGTGTCTTAGTTGGTCGTAAGTGACCGTCCGAAGTGGCCAACTTTTAGTCGCCTCGTTCATGAAACAGCTAACACTTGGCGTTGCGGATAACTAGCTGAGCGATCCGGCTCCCGGGTTAAAAATAACGCCTACGACCGTAGCCAAGTGAAAACCGGGCATACCTCAGCAGGCATGATGAAATCTTCACTTAGCTCAGCTCTCGGGAGGAATCCTGTACAATCACTCGAAATAGTTTTGCTTGTTGTACAACCACCAGTATGATATGCCGAATGCTCTACTAGATTCTGCATGGTTTAGGGGGTAGGTTCTTTCAAGTCGTAACGATGCATTGCGTGGAAAGGCGGGCTTTCCTCCCTACTGATTATTCTCGTGGAGCCAAAAATTTACATGTCTTAAACCTGGTGACGCACAACTGACCGAAAGTAAACAGCGCAAAGACTGAAACAGCATCGGTCTCTTTACTGAGGGTAGAATCCCCCTCAAACTGCGTGTCATAATGTAGAAGATCTTGAGCAACAGGATTCGGTCAAACTACACCGCACAACTACACCACCGTAAACTCTTGAAGTCCATTTTATCGCGTGTCTGATACTTGGCGGTGCAAGGACAAAAGCCAAGTGACGTACGGATCCCAAGCGCCACATGAAATGTATTGGCTGCAGAACGGTTGCATTATCGGACGCATGAAAGGAAATCTAAAGATACAAAGATAGGTACTGCTGTAATGGCTATGTAGGTATAAAAGCTGAAGTGAAAGTACACCCCTTTATTAAAGTATGCATGTTTCTCAAGGACGTATGTACATGTATATTTAGTTAGGCTGTAGGTAGGCATCTTCGGTAAATATATATATAAAGGAGAGAGAGATATTTATTATTCTACAGATGTACATACTACTTGTAGAGCAGTATAGCGATGCTCGGGTAGCACTCACGCAACGAAGCTGACATTTAATAAATAAATGTTTGTTCGTGCATGCATACCTACATATGTAGTGCTGTACCTCGACTAGAAATTCGGTACTCACGGCAGCCGGCAAGAAAGGGCTTGAAGAAATCTCAGCTACATACATCTGTATAATAGCTGTAAGGTCTTTTCCCGCCTGGTCCTTTGGTTGGTGTGTAGGCAGGTAGTCCTCATCGTTGTGAGGGACTGGCAACGGCAGCAGCACTAGTGCCGTACAGCAACCTTGGACAGTTAGAAGCGAGCTGGTGAGCTTGGAAGGACTTCAAGGGTTCTCTGAAGGGCATAGATACATGTAGGTTGGAGTTAGCGCTGTCTATTCGGGAGGTACATCATGCAAATACCTTACTCTATGCGGTACAGAGTCCCGCCTGATCACGTTTTCTATTCTGCGATTGGTCGGTTACGCTTCACGCGTCAAAGTCGCGTCAACTTCGCGATTCTCCCCTCCGACCTATTGGCAAGCAATTCTCTCCAGCTCCCATGTCCTGCTTTCCAGGAACTTAGGACAGCCATTTCTTTTCTACTTCTACTGTGCCTGCGTAACACCATGACTGAATCTGCAAACCTATGAAGGGGATTTGACTCGATATGTTTACATGGCCCCCTTCTTGTTCTTGTGTCCAACTTGACTCTGTAGATAGATAAGTGTATAGACACAGGACAGCAGATATTTCTGTACCTGACCTAGTTTCGTCGCTGAGTACAGAATACCTGCCTATGCTCTACCGTAGGTTTTCTTCTCCCAATCACCAAGTAGTAGGTATGCAGGTAGTCCTATACCAAGCCACAAAACTTACCTAACAGTTAACAGCATGTACATGCCCAGACAGGTATGTCACTGCTATAACGTACAAGACAACGCAGCTTTTCCAACCTCCCACTTTCACCCCCGACCGAAACGAGTGAGGTTCCATCCGTAGAGATACACACTTACCTAGTACCATAAATATGCTACATGGGTACTACAATTGTTACTGGTTCCTGTAACCTTGCACAAGTTACCCGAGAGGTCGCATCTCATCAAAAAAAAAAAAAAAAAAAAAAACAA